>CEAR01060473.1_pt1 | contig 120600 bp, 115 predicted proteins | sample 557461 | NCBI WGS metagenome assembly CEAR01 (sample SAMEA3182075, study PRJEB8094) | gut metagenome | biome: human; feature: gut; material: Stool; isolation source: human stools | place: Canada | collected 2012-03-14 | reverse complement strand
TCTTTCTCCTCTGGCATTCCCAGATTGATTAACAGGGCATGTACCCAGTCCCTTGTTTATGCATACCAAAACCGCCGTCCTATTATTGATGACCGGATGGTGCAGATTGTCTTGGAGGGAGAAGTATCCTAAATAGTGACGGGACCGGATTTCCGGTCCCGTTTCTTATATGACAAAACAGCTCGGCAGCGACAAAACGCACCGGCGCCGGACAACACTGTCCGGCGATGACCGACAAAACAGCCCGTCTATTTCACGACAGAACAGGCCGTCTGCGACAGTAAGATAAGCTGATTAAAACTAATTCGCACCACAAGTGATTATAGAATTATTCTTAATTCACTTTTCATGCTATCCTTGATTGGTAAAGGAGGGCATCACCATGAAATATTCAAATGAAGAAAAGCTATCCATCATCTCACGCTATCAGCAGGGCGAAAGCATCGCCACACTCTCCGATGAACTCAATATCCCTCGTAGCACCCTGTACCGCTGGCTCAACTCCTTTCCGACAGACAGTGCGGGCAAGCCATTGAAATTTTCCTATCAAGAATACGCATTACTCCAACGAAAAGTAGAAAAGCTGCAAAATGTCATTATGATTCTGAAAGCCGTTGATTGTCTGGCGTCTGCTCCGTTAAAAGATCGTCTGTACGCTTTGGAGCCGTTTTACGGGAAATATGAAGTTCACACAATATGCGAAGCACTGGATGTTGACCGCGGTACATTTTACAACCATATGTTACGCAGCAAGCGTGGAAACGCCTGGTTTGATAAACGCCGTCAAGAATACTGCCAGCTCATCCGTGATGTGTTTGACGAATATAGACAGGTGTTGGGTGCAGAGAAAATTCGGACAATTCTCGTTCAGCGTGGGCATCAGGTCAGTGCGGAATATGTTTCACGGCTCATGCATGAGATGGGCTTAAGCAGTGTTCGGACAACGGCGAAGCAGGAATATCTGAAACTGCGTGAGCCAGAACGAAAGAAGAACATTCTGCGGCAGCAATTCAATGCTCAACAACCGAATCAGAGATGGGTCAGCGATGTTACTTGTTTTAAACTGGGAGAGCACTATTTTTATATTTGCGTAATTATCGACCTTTTCTCGCGCAAAGTAATCGCACATAAAATTTCAAAAAGGAACAGTACGCAACTTATCACCGCAACATTCAAAATGGCGTATGAGGAACGCCATCCATCGTCTGGTCTTATTTTTCATAGCGACCGAGGCGCACAATATACCTCTCATCGTTTTCAACAGATCCTGCATGAACACAATACGGAGCAATCTTTTTCGCAACCCGGCAAGCCGTATGACAATGCGGTCGCAGAATCATTTTTCGCTTCGCTGAAAAAAGAAGAGCTCTACCGAAAGGACCATCCTTCCGATAGAGCATTTCAAGCCAGCATTGCTTCCTATATTGAGTTTTATAATAACAAACGACCTCATCGTACATTGAAAAATCTGACGCCATACCAGATGGAAGAGAACTTCTGTGCAACTGTTAAATGAGACATCCGTGTTCGAATCGCCTGATTTTTTCGTTTTCTACTACACTTTTAGACAGTTTGCATTTTCATGTCTCATATTTGATTCAGCGTGACAACTCATGAAACTCCTGCCATACCAAGGCTTTTAGAGTATAAAACAACCCTACCCAATCTACAAGTCTCATCGACTTGTTCGAATTGGGTAGGGTCATTCATTTTGGTGCGGACTACTGGACTCGAACCAGTGACCTCATGCGTGTGAAGCATGCGCTCTAACCAGCTGAGCTAAGCCCGCAAATGGTGACCCGTACGGGATTCGAACCCATGTTACAGCCGTGAAAGGGCCGTGTCTTAACCACTTGACCAACGGGCCATATAACGCACGGGATGCTCTCGCATCCCGTGCTCTTTGGTAGCGGCACCTGGATTCGAACCGGGGACACTTCGGGTATGAACCGAATGCTCTGGCCAACTGAGCTATGCCGCCATATTCTGCCCGACAGGACAAGGGACAGTATAACAGGGAGAAGGTCCGTTTGTCAATAGCTTTCTCGTAAAAAATCAAAAAATGCGGCAGGACGCGCCTTATATTTTCTCTTTACCTTTCCGCGCATCTTTGCTATAATATTAGATTGAATTAGTATCCGCGGCACTTTTGCCGTACAGATCGGAGGTCACTGCATGAAATACGAACGCTGGCTCATCCCGGAAACGGATGACGCCGCGGTCGAAGCGCTGATGGACGCAGGCTATCCCTATCTGGTATCGACCGTACTGGCCTCGCGCGGCGTCGTCACGCCCGAGCAGGCCGCCGCGCATCTCGACCGCGAACGCTCGCTGGTCTACTCCCCCTTCCTCATGCGCGACATGGACAAGGCCGTGGCGCGCATCGACCGCGCGCTTACCGGCGGCGAGACCATCGCCGTGTTCGGCGATTACGACGTGGACGGCATCACCTCCACCTGCCTTCTGACCGATTATCTCCGCTCCCGCGGCGCGGCGGTGCTCATGCACATTCCCCGCCGCATTGAGGAGGGCTACGGCCTCGGCTGCGATGCGATCCGCGCGCTTGCCGAGCAGGGCGTCACGCTCATCGTCACCGTGGACTGCGGCATCACCGGCGTGGAGGAGACCACCTTTGCCGCCACGCTCGGCGTCGATCTCGTCATCACCGACCACCACGAATGTAAGGACGAGCTGCCCGCCGCCTGCGCCGTGGTCGACCCCCACCGCCCGGACTGCGGCTTTCCGTTCAAGCATCTTGCTGGCGTCGGCGTCGCGCTCGAGCTGGTCCTCGCCCTCGGCGGCGCCGAGCGCGAAAACGCGCTCTTCTCCCGCTACTGCACCCTTGCCGCCATCGGCACCATTGCCGACGTCATGCGCATGGAGGGCGAGAACCGCACCATCGTCCAATGCGGTCTTGAGGGCATCGACCGCAGCGACTTCACGGGCCTTCACGCGCTGCTGCGCGAGGCCGGCCTGACCGGACGTCCGGTCTCCTCCGTGCAGATCGGCTTTGTCCTCGCTCCCCGCATCAACGCCGCCGGGCGCATGGGCCGCGCGGAGCTGGCCGCCGAGCTCCTGCTCACGCAGGACCCCGCCAAGGCCGAGCGGCTCGCCCGCGAGCTGTGCGACCTCAACCGCGAGCGCCAGAGCGTCGAGCAGGATATCTTCCGCTGCGCCATCGAGCAGATGGACACCCTCGCCCCCACCGAGCGCAACGCGCTCGTGCTCTCGAGCGAGGAATGGCATCAGGGCGTGGTCGGCATCGTCGCCTCGCGTCTTTCCGAAAAATTCTCCTGTCCCAGCTTCATGATCCACCTCGCCGGCGGCATGGGCAAGGGCTCCTGCCGCAGCTATGGCGGCTTCAACCTCTTTGCCGCGCTCGAGGCGTGCAGCGACCTGCTCGTCGGCTTCGGCGGGCACGAGCTCGCCGCGGGCTTCACCATCAAGGAGGAGAATATCCCCGCCTTCCGCAAGCGCATCAATCAATACGTCCGCACCCACTGCGGCGACTCGGCCCCCGTCTCCTCGCTGGAGATCGACGCCGCCCTCACCCGCCCGAGCCTCATCACGCTTCAGGAGGTCGAGGAGCTTTCCCGTCTCGAGCCCTACGGCGCGGGCAACAACCGCCCCGTTTTCTGCCTGCGCGGCGCGCGGCTGGAGTCCATGCAGAGCGTAGGACAGAATAAGCATCTCAAGCTCCGGCTCCAGAAGGGCCACACGAGCTTCGACGGCATCTTCTTCTCCGTCACCCCCGCGGAATGCGGCCTGACCGTCGGCGAGCGCGTGGACGCCGCCTTCTACCTTCAGATCAATGAATTCCGCGGCAGCCGCTCCCTGCAGCTCCAGCTCGTCGATCTGCGCAGCGCGCACGACCCCGGCGCCCGCGAGGCCGAGCAGCTTGAGCTGTGCCGCACGCTGATCCGCGGCGGCGGCGTGAGCGCGAAGGAGGCCGCGAAGCTCCTGCCCTCGCGCGAGCAGTTCGTGCGCGTCTGGCGTGCGCTCGAGCGCGAGGTGGACGGCACGCTCACCTCTCCGGAGCTGCCCTTCCTGCGGCGGCTCTCCGCCGAGGCCCTTGGCGCGGAGAGCTTTCCGCGCACGGTCATGTGCCTCGCGGTTTTTGCCGAGCGCGGGCTCGTGACCGTCGAGCGCCACGACAAATACATCACGCTCCGTCTCACCGGCGGCAAGCGTGTGGATCTTGATGCCAGCCCCTATCTCTGCGCCCTGCGCGAGGGACTGGACGGAACGAAAGGAGGCAGCAGCGCATGAGCGACGTAAAAACGATCGAGCAGGCTCCCATTGAGCAGACCCCCCAGCCCATCCCCGAGGTGGTGCAGAAGCAATACGATCATCTGGTCGAGACCATCCGCGCCTACAACCCCGGCGCAGACTTCGCCCAGATCGACGCCGCCTTCCGCTACGCCGCCGCGCACCACGGTACCCAGAAGCGCAAGGACGGCTCGCCCTTCGTCACCCACCCCATCGCCGTTGCGCAGATCGTAGCCGAGGAGCTGCATCTCGACAGCGAATCCATCATCGCCGCCCTCCTGCACGACTGCATCGAGGACACCGACGCGACCTACGACGACATCGCCAAGCGCTTCTCCCCCACCGTCGCCGATCTGGTCGAGGGCGTCTCCAAGCTCACGCGCGTCCATTACACGAGCAAGGAAGAGGAGCAGATGGAAAATCTGCGCAAGATGCTCATGGCCATGGCCAAGGACATCCGCGTCATCCTCATCAAGATCGCCGACCGCACGCACAATATGCGCACGATGGAGTATCAGTCCACCGACAAGCAGCGTCAGAAGTCGCTCGAGACGATGGAGATCTACGCCCCCATCGCCCACCGGCTCGGTATGCAGCGCATGAAGTGGGAGCTGGAGGACCTTTCCCTCAAATACCTCGACCCCACCGCCTTCAACGAGATCACCCACTCCCTCGAGGAGAAGTCCAAGGAATACGGCTCGTTCATGGAGCGCATCCAGAAGCAGATCGAGGGCAAGCTCACCGAGGACCATATTCCCTTCCGCCGCGTCTACGGCCGCATGAAGCACCCCTACAGCATCTACCGCAAGATGTATGCCCAGAGCAAGACCATGGACGAGGTGTTCGACCTCTTCGCCTTCCGCGTCATCGTCGATACCGTCGCGGACTGCTACAACGTTCTCGGCGTCATCCACGACCTCTACCGCCCCGTGCTCGGCCGCTTCAAGGACTATATCGGCACGCCCAAGCCCAACGGCTATCAGTCGCTCCACACCACGGTCATGGGCCCCGACGGCGTGATGTTCGAGGTGCAGATCCGCACGCAGGAGATGCACGACATCGCCGAATACGGCATCGCCGCCCATTGGAAGTACAAGCAGGGCATCTCCGGCAGCGCCAACGAGCAGAACTACGAATGGGTCCGCCGTCTCCTCGAAAATCAGGAGAATACGGACGCCGAGGAATTTATCCACACCCTCAAGGTCGATATGTTCGCCGACGAGGTGTTCGTCTTCACCCCGCGCGGCGACGTGACGAACCTCCCCACCGGCGCGACGCCCATCGACTTCGCCTACTCCGTCCACTCCGCCGTCGGCAACTCCATGGTCGGCGCCAAGGTCAACGGGCGCATCGTCCCGCTCGACTACCAGCTCAAAAACGGCGACGTGGTCGAGATCCTCACGAGCAAATCCGCCCATGGCCCCAGCCGCGACTGGCTTCAGATCGCCAAGTCCAACGAGGCGCGCGGCAAGATCCGCCAGTGGTTCAAGAAGGAAAAGCGCGAGGAGAACATCGTCAACGGCCGCGCTGCCTTTGAATCCGAGCTCAAGCATTACGGCATCTCCGTCGCCGCTGTCACCGGGGACGAGCTGCGCCCCACGCTGCTCAAAAAGACCGGCTTCGGCAACCTCGACGATATGTATGCCGCCATCGGCTACGGCGGCTTCTCGGCGCAGAAGGCCGTCAACCGCATCCGCGACGAGCTCAAGGCTCTCAATAAGCAGCAGCAGGCCGAGCGCGACGCCACCGTGCCCATCCCCGGCGAGCCGGGCAAGACCCGCCCCGCCGTTCCCATGCGTGAAAAGAGCGAGGACGGCATCGTGGTGCAGGGACTTTCCAACTGCCTCGTCAAGTTCTCCAAGTGCTGCACGCCCGTTCCGGGCGATGACATCGTCGGCTTCATCACCCGCGGCTACGGCGTGTCCGTCCACCGCGCCGACTGTCCCAACGCCGCGCCCGAGCGCCGCCGTCCCGAGGAGGCCGGCCGCTGGGTCAAGGTCAGCTGGGGCAAGGACGTCAAGCAGTCCTACCAGACCTCGCTCGACATCTACGCCAAGGACCGCATCGACCTCGTGCTCGACGTCTCCGCCGTCCTCTCGTCCACGCAGACCCGCGTCGCGGGCCTCAACGCCAAGACCACCGCGGACGGCTTCGCCCTCATCCATCTCGAGATCTTCGTCGCCGACAGCGAGCAGCTCTCCGCCGTCATGCGCCGCCTCCATCAGATCAGCGGCGTGATGAAGGTCGACCGCCCCGCCGGCTGACGCTCTGAATTTTATAAGGAGGAATTCTATCATGCTTTCCATCAACGTTTCCCACGCAAAGCCCTTCCTTTCCTATCCCTATGAAGAAGTCCTCTGCCCCCGTCTCGAGCGCGCGCAGCGCGAGCTCCTCAACGGCGGCGGCAGGGGCGACGATTTCATCGGCTGGGTCCGCCTGCCCGCGCAGTACGACCGCGCGGAATATGCGCGCATTCTCGCCGCCGCGAAAAAGATCCAAGGCGACTCCAAGGCCCTTGTCGTCATCGGCATCGGCGGCAGCTACCTCGGCGCGCGCGGCGTGATCGAGTGTCTGTGCTCGCCCAACTACAACCTGAAGAAAAAGGACACCCCCAACGTCTACTTCATCGGCAACGGTCTGTCCTCCGCCGCGCTGCGCGAGGTGATGGAGCTCATCGGCGACGATGACTTCTCCGTCAACGTCATTTCCAAGTCCGGCACGACCACCGAGCCCGCCGTCGCCTTCCGCTTCTTCCGCGAAAGGCTTGAGCAAAAGTACGGCAAGGCGGGCGCGGCGCAGCGCATTTACGCCACCACCGACGCGCACAAGGGCGCTCTCAAGTCCCTCGCGGACGCCGAGGGCTACGAGGAGTTCGTCGTACCCGACAACGTCGGCGGACGCTACAGCGTCCTCACCGCGGTCGGCCTGCTCCCCATCGCCGTCGCGGGCGTGGACACCGACGCCCTGCTCGCCGGCGCGCGGGAGATGGAGGCGCTCTGTGAGATCGCAGACTACACCAACCCCGCGTGGCAGTACGCTGCCATGCGCCACGAGCTCTACCGCTCCGGTAAAAAGATCGAGCTGCTCGCCTGCTTCGAGCCGTCGTTCCGCTTCATGGCGGAGTGGTGGAAGCAGCTCTACGGCGAAAGCGAGGGCAAGGAGGGCAAGGGCCTCTTCCCCGCCAGCGTCGATTTCACCGCCGACCTGCACTCCATGGGTCAGTATATCCAGCAGGGCGAGCGCACGCTGCTGGAAACGGTCGTCCGCTTCGCCGCCGATCCCGACCAGCTCACCGTCCCGCACGACGACGTCAACGGCGACGGCCTGAACTTCCTTGAGGGCAAAACCATGGACTTCATCAACCGTCAGGCGATGGACGGCACGCTCCTCGCCCACGTCGAGGGCGGCGTCCCCAACCTCATCGTCTCCGCCGGCGAGCGCAATGCCCGCACCCTCGGCGAGCTCATTTACTTCTTTGAGTTCTCCTGCGGTCTGTCCGGCTATCTGCTCGGCGTCAATCCCTTCGATCAGCCCGGTGTCGAGGCCTACAAGAAGAATATGTTCGCGCTGCTCGGCAAGCCCGGCTACGAGGAGGCCGGCGAGGCTCTGCGCGCCAAGCTCAGCAAATAAGCGATAAGGAGAACCGCCATGAAAGCAGTCCTCATGCGCGTTCAGCGCGCCAGCGTCACCATTGACGAGCGGGAAACGCGCTCCATCGGCAGGGGCTTTCTCATCCTCCTCGCCGTCACACACGACGATACCGAGGCCCAGGCCGTCAAGCTTGCCGACAAGCTCTGCTCGCTCCGTCTTTTTGAAGACGCTGACGGCAAGATCAACCTCACGCTCGACGAGGTCGGCGGCGAGATCATGATCGTTTCGCAGTTCACGCTCTACGGCAACTGCCGCAAGGGCCGCCGCCCCGAGTTTCTGAACGCCGCCCGCCCCGAGACCGCGATCCCCCTCTACGAAAAATTCGTCTCCCTCGTCCGCGCCAAGGGCTATCACGTTGAGACCGGCGAGTTCGGCGCCTATATGGCCGTCGATTCCGTCAACGACGGTCCCTTCACCCTCATCGTGGACACGAAGGATCTGGAAGCCCCCAAGTAACCGAACGGAGGTCAGTTTTATGAAAGTCATCACCACCGTCGTCGGCGAGCTCGGCACCAACTGCTACCTGCTCATCGACGAAGCCACGCGCGAGGCCGCGCTCATCGACCCCGCCGATTCCCCCGACGAGCTCTCCGCCCTCATCGAGCGCGAGGGTGTCACGCTGCGCTATATCCTCCTCACCCACGGCCATCGCGACCACACGCTCGCCGCACCCGCCATGCACAAGCGCTATCCTGCAGCCGCGGTCTATATCCACCGCCTTGACGCGAACGGCTCCGGCATCTACCACTATCCGCTCGAGGGCGTCATTGACGGCCTGGACTATTACGACGAGGGCGATACGCTCCCCCTCGGCTCGCTGACGATCTCCGTCCTCTACACCCCCGGCCACACCGCCGGCAGCGTCACGCTCAAGGTCGGCGATGCCCTCTTCGTCGGCGACACGCTCTTTGCCGGCTCCTGCGGCCGCACCGATCTTCCCGGCGGCGACCCGATGGAAATGCTTGCCTCCCTGCGCCGTCTCGGCCGGCTGGAGGGCGACTACACCGTTTACCCCGGCCACATGGACTCCACCACCCTCGCGTGCGAGAAGCAGTATAATCCCTTTATCCGTCAGGCATTACGATAAAAAGGAGCGCACACCCTTATGAAGCTCGAGCTCATTGGGCATGATGAAAAATACGCGGTCGAGCAGAGCCTGCTCACCCTCTTTCCCGACGAGCGGCCCGTCTACGGCCCCGTCACGGACGAGGACGCGAGCGCGGCGCGCATCACGCTGACCGAGGACGCGGACAGCGTCTGCGTCACCACCGAGCTGCGCTGCGGCGGCAAAGCCGCCGCCGACTGCTACAGCTATCCCCTCTCCGGCACGGACTACGAAAAGGAAGGGCAGCGCCGTCACGCGCTGGGCCTGAGCTTCTTCCGCGCGGCGAAGGAGGTCCTTGGCGTCACCCCCGCATGGGGCAGCCTCACCGGCGTGCGCCCAAGCAAGGTCGCCGTCTCGCTCCTGCGCGAGGGGAAGGCTCCCGCCGCCGTCCTCACCGAGCTTGAGGAGGTCTACTCCGTCACGCCGCAGCGCGCCCGCCTCGCGCTCGAGGCCGCCGAAACGGGACTTCGCGTGCAGAACGACCTCAAGCCGAACGACATCTCGCTCTACGTCGGCATTCCGTTCTGCCCGACCCGCTGCGCCTACTGCAGCTTCGTCGCGCAGAGCGTGGAGAAGTCCTTCGCCCTCGTCGAGCCCTACCTCGCCGCCCTCTTCGACGAGATCGAGCAGGCGGGCGCGATGGTCCGCTCCCTCGGCCTGCATATCAAGTCCTTCTACATGGGCGGCGGCACGCCGACCACACTCACGGCGGAGCAGATGGACCGTCTGCTCACAAGGCTCGAGCGGAGCTTCGATTTCACCTCCCTTGCGGAGTCCACCATCGAGGCGGGCCGCCCCGACACCATCGACCCCGAAAAGCTCGCCGTCCTCCGCGCACACGGCGTCACCCGCGTTTCCGTCAACCCCCAGACGATGGAGGACCGCGTCCTCGCCGCCATCGGCCGCCGCCACACGGCGGACGACATCCGCCGCGCCATGCGCGAGGTGATGGCGGCAGGCTTCCCCCACGTCAATATGGACCTTATCGCCGGTCTTCCCGAGGACACGCCCGAGGGCTTCCGCCGCAGTCTTGACGAGGTGCTCTCCATGGGCGCGGACAACATCACCGTCCACACGCTGTCCCTCAAAAAGGGCAGCCGCATCACGCTTGAGGGCAGCCGCATCCCGTCCGCAGATGAAGTCGCTGAAATGCTGGACTATGCCGACCCCACCCTGCGTAAACATGGCTTTGAGCCCTACTACCTCTACCGCCAGAAATATATGTCCGGCAGCTTTGAAAACGTCGGCTGGACGCGCCCCGGCGGCGAGGGCCTTTACAACATCTACATCATGGAGGAGCTGCACTCCATCCTCTCCCTCGGCGCGGGCGGCTCGACCAAGATGGTCGGCGGCGGGCTGATCCGCCGCGCCTTCAACGCCAAATATCCCCGCGAATACATTGACCTCGCGGAGAAGCGCAGCGCCAACCTTGCCGCCTTTGCGGACTTCTATCGTGAACCGGAGGAACATACATGACCTACTCAAGCTACTGCGAAAGCGCGGATTTTCTCCGCACCCGCCTCAACGGCTTCACGCCCGAGGCGCTGCTGATCCTCGGCAGCGGGCTCGGCTTCCTCGGCGACGCCGTGGAAGACCCGATTTTCGTCGATTACGGCGAGATTCCCCATTTCCGTCCCTCCACCGCCCCCGGCCATAAGGGGCGCTTCGTGTTCGGCACGCTCCGCGGCAGGCGCGTCGCGGTCATGCAGGGCCGGATGCACTGCTACGAGGGCTACACCATGGCCGAGGCGGCTTACGCCGTGCGCGTCGTGCGCCTGCTCGGCGCAAAGACGCTCTTCGTCACCAACGCCGCAGGCTGCGTCAACACCGACTGGAACGTGGGTGAGCTGATGCTCCTCTCCGATCACATCAAGCTCTTCGACTTCGGTCCCCTCCGCGGCCCCAACCTTGAGGAGTTCGGCACCCGCTTCCCCGATATGACCACCGTTTACACCCCGCGTCTGCGCGCCCTCGCCCATGAAGCGGCAAAGGCGCACAACATTCCTCTGCGTGAGGGCGTTTATATGTATTTCCCGGGCCCGCAGTTTGAAACGCCCGCCGAGGTCCGCGCCGCGCGCGTGCTCGGCGCCGACGCGGTCGGTATGTCCACCGTGCCCGAGACCATCGTCGCCGCCCACTGCGGCATGGAGGTCATGGGCGTGACGCTGCTCGCCAACATGGCGGCGGGCGTCCTCCCGCAGCCGCTCTCCGGCGCGGAGGTCAACGAGGCCGCCGAGGCGGCGGCCCCCGTGTTTTCGGAATTTCTTCTGTCCTGTCTGGAATCTCTCTGATCGGGAAAGGGCCTTTCTATGGCTACTGAAAAAAAGCAATCCTTCCTCGGCGGCGCCGCCGTGCTCGCGTTCGGCATCGTCGCGGTCAAGATCATCGGCGCGGTCTTCAAGATCCCGCTGCGCAACATCCTCGGCGAGGGCGGCAGCGCGGACTTCTCCAACGCCTATAACATCTACGCCACGCTCCTGACGATCTCCACCGCCGGGCTTCCCGTCGCGCTCTCCAAGCTCGTGAGCGAGTCCTACGCCCTCGGCCGCACCCGGCAGGCGCACCGCACCTTCCGCGTTTCGCTCTCGGTCTTTCTCGTGCTGGGTGTCGCCTCGTTCGCGCTCATGTGGTGGGGCAGCGACCTGCTCGCGGGCTTTCTGAACAATCCCCGCGCCTCCTACGGCATCCGCGCTCTCGCGCCCGCCGTCGTGTGCGTGGGCTGCCTGTCCGCCTTCCGCGGCTACGCGCAGGGCCGGCAGTACATGACGCCCACCGCCGTCTCGCAGATCATCGAAGCCCTCTGCAAGCTCATGCTCGGTCTCGCGCTCTCAATGTGGCTTCTGCACATCGGTCAGCCGGACTACATCGCCGCCGCAGGCGCCATTGCCGGCGTCACCGCCGGCACCATCCTCTCGCTCGTCTACATGGCGATCGACTACCTGCGCCACCGCCCCGCGCTGCGCCGCGGCGAGTCCTGCGCGCCGGACCGCGCGATCCTTCGCCGCCTCCTCGCCCTCGCCATCCCCATCACCCTCTCGTCCTCGATGGTCTCCCTCATCACCCTCATCGACACCAAGCTCGTCCAGGGCAGACTGCAGGATGCCCTCGGCTACACGCTCGACCAGATGCGCGCCGCCTACGGCAACTACTCCGCCTGCATGGACCTTTACAACCTGCCCTCCTCGCTCATGGTCGCGCTCACCGCCTCGGTCATTCCCGCCGTCTCCGCCGCCGTCACGCAGCGCGACCGCCGGCAGTCCGCCCGCATCGTGCGCTCGTCCCTGCGCGTCACGGCGCTGCTCGCCTTCCCGATGGGCCTCGGCCTCTGGGCGCTGAGCGATCCGCTCTTCCGCCTTTTCTATCGCAGCTACAACGCCGAACTCGGCGGCTCGCTGCTCGCGGTGCTCGGCATCGCCAGCATCTTCGTCTGCCTCATGCTCATCACCAATTCGATCCTGCAGGCGTACGGCCGCGTCAGCGTTCCCATCGTCACCATGCTCGTCGGCGGCGGCGTGAAGATCGTCCTGAACTACAACCTCGTCGCCCTTCCCTCCGTCAATATCCACGGCGCGCCCATCGGCACGCTCGTGTGCTTCGCGCTCACCGCGCTTTTGAACCTCATCGCCGTCGCGCGCATCGCCCCCTTCCGGCTCAACTACCCCGGCTATTTCCTGCGCCCGCTCTTCGCCTCGCTCGTCATGGCGTTCGCCGCCCGCGGCGTCTACGCCCTCGCCGCGCATTTCCTCATCCCCTCCGTCGAGGAGGTCAGCCGCCTCACGCTGCTTTTGTGCGTCGGCATCGCCATCGGCGTCGCCGTGGTGATCTACGGCGTGCTCGTTCTCGCCCTGCACTGCATCCGCCGCAGCGACCTTGAGCTGCTGCCCAAGGGCGACAAGCTCGCCAGACTTCTCCACATTTCTTAAAAAAGCCCGAAACCCCTTGAAAAATCACAGAAAAATCTTGCAATAGGACATAAGATATGGTAAATTTTGAAAGGAAAGAGACATACTCCCTACAGGACCTCATCGAGATCCTGCGTATCCTGCGCGCACCGGGCGGCTGCCCATGGGATCGCGCGCAGACCCATCTTTCCGACCGCCGCAATTTTTTAGAGGAGGCCTACGAGGCCGCCGAGGCGTTCGACCGCGACGATCCCGCCCTCATGTGCGAGGAGCTGGGCGATATGCTCATGCAGGTCCTCTTCAACATCCACATTGAGGAGGATGCGGGCCGCTTCACCACCGACGATGTGACCGATCACATCTGCAAAAAGCTCATCTTCCGCCACCCCCATGTTTTCGGAACCGCTGCCGCTGACACCAGCGAGGAGGTCCTCGTGAACTGGGAGGCGCTCAAGCGGCAGGAAAAGGGCCAGCAGACCACCGCCGACGCGATGGACGCCGTCGCCCGCTCGCTGCCCGCCCTCTGGCGCGCGGACAAGCTCCAGAGCAAGGCCGCCAAGGCCGGCTTTGAATTTGCCGGTGTCTCCGGCGCGCTGGACAAGCTCGACGAGGAAACGCGCGAGCTGCGCGAGGCCGTCGAGCGCGGCACGAACTTCTCCGAGGAGCTTGGCGACGTGCTCTTTGCCGCCGTCAAGGCCGGCCGCTTTCTGAACGTCGACCCCGAGGACGCGCTGAACGCCACCTGCGAGAAATTCATCGCCCGCTTCCGCCGCGTGGAGGAGGCCTGCGCCGCGCGCGGCGCGGAGATGTCCTCGCTCCCGCTCGACGAGCTCACCCGCCTCTGGAACGAGGCCAAGCACCCCACGGAATGAAAAACGCCTTGTCGTTTTTTGTTTATACCCCCCCGCCGCGGACCGTTCGCGGCAATACAACTACAAACAGGAGGCTATTTACCATGAATAAGACCGAACTCATTGCTGCTGCCGCTGAAAAGGCCGGCGTTTCCAAGAAGGAAGCCGAAGCCGTCGTCACCGCCGCTTTCGATGCCATCGCCGCATCCCTCAAGGAAGGCGAAAAGGTCCAGCTCGTCGGCTTTGGCTCTTTTGAGGTCAAGACCCGCGCCGAGCGCATCGGCCGCAACCCCGCCACCGGCGCCGAGATCAAGATCGCCGCTTCCAAGGTCCCGACCTTCAAGGCCGGCAAGGCGCTCAAGGACATCGTTGGCTGACACACCTTCAAAGGAGCGGGTCACCCCGCTCCTTTGCTTTTTGCCGCAGGCATTTCCGCGAAAGGAGCATTTCCCCATGCGTCTCGATAAATACCTCAAGGTCTCGCGCCTCATCAAGCGCCGCACCGTGGCGAACGAGGCCTGCGACCTCGGCCGCATCACGGTCAACGACCGCGTCGCCCGCGCGTCCTACGACGTCAAGGTCGGCGACCGCATCGCCATCCACTTCGGCGAGCGCACCCTCGCGGTCGAGGTCCTCTCCGTGGCGGACAACGTCGGCAAGGCGGACGCCGCCGCGCTCTACCGCGAGCTCCCGAACAACTGACACAAAGCAGGCATAACCCGGACACGCCTCCCATACACTCTGGTGTATGGGAGATCATTTTTTCAGGAGGTTCCGCTATGCCTTACGATACCCTTCCCCCCGCTGCCGCCCACCGCGTCGAGCTCGACGGGCGCGAGCGCCTGATCGTCTCCGGCGTGGACGACGTCGACCGCTTCGACGAAAACGAGATCGTCATGACCACCTCCGCCGGCACGCTCATCGTCACGGGCGAGAGCCTGCACATCGGCAAGCTCAGCCTGGACGGCGGCGAGCTCCACGTCGACGGCCGCATCGACTCGCTCCTCTATGAGGACACCGACCGCCCCTCCGGCGGGCTGCTCAGCCGCCTGTTCGGAGGCTGAGCCATGGGCATCGAGATCGGCGCACAGCTCGACGCCCTCTGGCGCTCCCTTTTTCTCGGCGCGGCGTTCGCCCTGCTCTATGACGGCCTGCGCGCGCTCCGCCTGCGCCGCCGCACCCGCCGCGCCCTGACGGACTTGCTCGACGCGCTCTACTGTCTCTTCCTCGCCGCCGCCCTTCTCGCCTTCACGCTGCGCATCGGCCAGGGTGAGCTGCGGCTCTATATGCTCGCCTTCATTGCCCTTGGCGCGTACCTGAGCTTCGCGCTCCTCTCGCCGCTCCTCCGCCCGCTTTGGGACTTCTGGGCCGACTGTCTCTTTGCCTTCGCCCGTCTTCTGCGCGCGCCGCTTCTGCTGGTAAAAAAATATTATGGTAAACTGCACAAATTTGCCAAAAAGCTCTTTCTTTTTTCGCGCCGCACCCTTATAATAGAAAATTACAAACGGTCGGCGCGGCGTTCCCGCCGCGCTGCGGAACGAAGGGGAGGTGTGCAGTATGGCAGAGGAAAAGCCCGCACGCAAAAAGCAGGGCGGCGGAGCGCTTCCGAAGCTGCTGCTTCTCGCTCTGCTGCTTCTCATCGGCGCGCACCTTCTGAACCTCCGGCAGGAGATCAGCCGCGCTGAGGCCGAAAAGCAGACCCTTTCCGCGCAGCTCGAGCAGCAGCAGCGCGAGAACGATTCCCTCTCCTCCGCGCTCGAAAAGGCCGACGATCCCGAGTACCTGCAGGAGCTTGCCCGCGAGCAGCTCGACATGGTCTCCCCCGGTGAAAAGGTCTTTTACGACGTCAGCAACTAAAAGCCTTTCAAACAGGCGGCGCTCGCGCTGCCTGTTTTCTTTTATTCGTATCCGGTTGCACAGAAAGCGGCGGCACATTGCCGCCGTTTTCGTTTTTTTAACGGTTTTTTAACGTTGCCTCCTTCCCTTCTTGCCCCTCCCTTTTCCGCGTGTTATAGTGGGTGCAGAATTTTAGGGCAGCACCGCACAATGAAAGCCGCGGCGCTTTGTGCAAACCGCTCCTGCTCCATGCTGCGGTATTGCCCGGGGGGGAATGTGTATGTTTTCTGCCTTTTTCCGCGATCTTCGCACCGAATTTGCCGGCTATAACGCCGACAAGCTCCTCAAGGACGTCATGGCGGGCCTGACCGTCTGCGCCGTGGCGCTGCCGCTCGCGCTGGCGTTCGGCGTCAGCTCCGGCGCGTCCGCCGCCGCGGGCCTCGTCACCGCCATCCTCGCGGGCGTCGTCATCGCCATTCTCGGCGGTGCGTCCTATCAGGTCTCCGGCCCCACCGGCGCGATGAGCGCCGTGCTCATCGGCATCGTCGCGCAGTACGGGCTGCAGGGCGTCTTCTTCGCCTGCTTTGCCGCCGGCGTACTGCTGCTCGCCGCGGGGCTTTTGAAGCTCGGCCGCCTCATCGGCTTCATTCCGATGCCCGTTATCATGGGCTTCACCTCCGGCATCGCCATCATCATCGCGCTCGGGCAGGTCGATAACTTCTTCGGCACCGTCTCGGAGGGCAGCTCCAACCTCGAAAAGCTCGCCTCCTACGCCCGCCTCGGCTTCCACCCGAACCTCCAGACCGTCCTCATCGGCGCGCTGGTCGTCGCCGTCATGCTCGTCTGGCCGAAAAAATGGGGCGCGAAGATCCCCGGCTCGCTCATCGGCATCATTGCCGCCACCGCCCTCGCCGCCGTGCTGGGCCTGGACGAGCTTGCCGTCGTCGGCGACATTCCCCGCACGCTTCTCCTCTCCGACCGCCTGCACCTCGGCAGTCTGAGCCTCGATATGCTCTCAGACCTCATCTCCCCCGTCGTCACCATCGCCGCCCTCGGCATGATCGAGAGCCTGCTGTGCGGCGCGTCCGCCGCCCGCATGAAAAGCGAGCCCTTCCACGCCGATCAGGAGCTTATCGCGCAGGGCGTCGGCAATATCCTCCTGCCCTTCTTCGGCGGCGTGCCCGCCACCGCGGCCATCGCCCGCACCAGCGTTGCCATTAAATCCGGTCAGCAGACGCGCCTGACGAGCGTGTTCCACTCCGTCTTTCTGCTCGCCTCCATGTTCCTGCTCGGCGGCGTCATGGCGCGCCTGCCGCTCTCCGCGCTCGCGGGCGTCCTGATGGTCACCGCCTGGCGCATGAACGACTGGGCAGGCATCCGCTACATCTTCGCCCACCGCTTCAAGTCCGCCATCAGCCAGTTCCTCGTCACGATGCTCGCGACCGTCGTTTTCGATCTCACCGTCGCCATCATCCTCGGCGTCATCTACTCCGCCATTCTCTACGTCGCCCGGAGCAGCCGCATCCACGTCGCCTTCTCCACCATCGACGGCAACCGCCTGCGCTATGACGTCGGCAAATCTCCCATTCTCGACTCCGCCGGCGTGGTCTACGTCACCGGCTCCCTCTTCTTTGGCGCGGTGGACGAATTCAACCACCGCCTACAGGACATTCCCGAGGAGGATCACCTGATCCTCTCCCTGCGCGGGATGCCGAGCGTGGACGTTTCCGGCGCGCAGGCCGTGCTCGAGCTCTGCCAGCGCCTGCTCGCCAAGGGCCACACCATCGCCTTCTGCGGCGTGGCCGAGGACGTCCGCTCCTACTTCGACCGCGCGGGCGTCACCGCCCTCGTCGGCGAGAGCGCCTACTACCACAGCGCCGACCGCGCCATCCTCGCCCTGCTCGACGAGGAGCTGCTCGAGGCATAAAAAGGAGCCGCCGTCTCTCGACAGCGGCCCAAGCGGGTGGGATATTGGAAAGCTTCCATGGACTATACTACCACCCTTGTCCACCTTTCGCAACAGGAGCTTTTGTCGAACGCCGCCGCACGCGGTCGAAGCGTGTCGCGGCGTTCATTTTCGTCAAAATAGACAAAACAGAAAATTTACAAATTGACCTATTGGCTATTTTCCCTTTTCGTGCTATAATCGGTAAAAGTGAAGAGGGAGTCGGCTGAGACTTCCTTTTTGCTTTCCCTACTCGCAGAAATTGAAAGGAGCGAACCGTTATGAAGTTCACATTTACCTGCAAGAAAATCTCCCTGAACGACTCCGTCAAGGCCTATGCCGAGAAAAAGATCGGCAAGCTGGAGAAGTATTTTAAGGAGGAACCCGAAGCAACTGTGACCTTCGCCGTGGAGAAGAAGAATCGCTGCATTGTCGAGGTGATGCTCCGCGGTGCCAACGGCACACTGTTCCGTGCGGTCTGTGAGGACGCCGACGGCGATATGCGCGGCGCGATCGACGAGGCGGTGGGCCAGATCGACCGCAAGATCCGCAAGAACAAGACCCGCCTTGCCAAGAACCTGCGCAGCGATGCCATCGTGCCCGAGGTCCCCGAGGAGTTCGACATCCACGAGGAGCGCGAGTTCGACATCGTGCGCACCAAGCGCTTTGCCGTCAAGCCCATGAGCCCCGAGGAGGCCATTTTGCAGATGAACCTTCTGGGCCACAGCTTCTTCGTCTTCCGCAACACGGACGATGACAATGCCATCTGCGTCGTCTACACGCGCAACAGCGGCGGCTACGGCATCATCGAGACCGGCGAGGCGGACTGATCTCAAAAAAATCTTAAACCGCAGGGGGTTGACCGTTTGGTCAACCCCCTTTATGATAGATCCATCTCCTACGAAAGTGAGGTCGGCCCATGCCGCTCCAGACTCTCCCCTGCCGCGCCTTCCAGCGCGGCTTCGCCCTCGGCGCGCGGCTTCTGCCGTGGCGCACGCCCACCGTCCTTAGCGGCGCGGGCAGCCTGCTGAAGCTTCCCGACGTCTTTTCGCGCGAGGGCGCCTCACGCCCCCTCGTTGTCGCCAGCCGCCGCCAATGCGCGGACGAGCGCTTCCTCGCCCTGCGCGCCGCGCTCGAGGGGCGCGGTGTCCGCCCATCCGTCTTTTCCGGCGTTGAGCCCGACCCGAGCGTCGCCACCGTTGAGAAGCTCGCCGCGCAGTACCGCGCCGACGGCTGCGACAGCTTCCTCGTCCTCGGCGGCGGCTCGCCCATCGACGCGGCAAAGGTCGCCGCGGCCCGCGTCGTCCGCCCCGATAAGACCGTCGCCCAGCTCGGCGGACTCATCAAGGTTCGCCGCCCGCTCCCGCTCTTTATCGCCGTTCCCACCACCGCCGGAACCGGCTCAGAGGCCACCATCGCCGCCGTCGTCACCGGAGAGGAGCACCGTAAATACGCCGTCAGCGACCTCTGCCTGATCCCCCGCTATGCCGTCCTCGACCCCACGCTCACGCTCTCGCTCCCGCCCGCCGTCACCGCACAGACGGGCATGGACGCCCTTACCCACGCGGTCGAGGCCTACCTGAGCCTTTACTACAACACGCGCGAGACCCGCGCGCTCGCGGAGTCCGCCGTGCGCGATATTTTCCGTTATCTCCCCGTCGCCTGCCGCGACGGCCAGTCCCTCACCGCGCGCGAGCGGATGCTCCGCGCCTCCTTCGACGCCGGCTGCGCCTTCACACGCGCAAGCGTCGGCAACGTCCACGCCATCGCCCACACCCTCGGCGGGCTTTACGGCATTCCCCACGGCCTCGCCTGCGCCGTGACGCTTCCGGTCGTGCTCGAGGACTACGGCGCAGCCGTCCATCCCCACCTTGCCCGCCTCGGCTCCCTCATCGGCCTCACCGGCACGGAGCGGGAGCGCGCCGTCGGCTTCCTCGCCGCGATCCGCGCGCTCAACGCCTCCCTCGGCATCCCCGACCGCTTCGACGGCATCCGCGGTGAGGACCTCCCCCGCATGGCGGCCTGGGCCGCCGCCGAGACCAACCCCGTCTACCCCGTCCCCGTCGTGTACGATCAGGCGCGCTTCCGCCGCGTGCTTGAGCGGCTGCGCGCCTGAGCCGCCCCATGCGTCACATCTTTGCAGATGCTTAACAAAGCCCCCTCTAACTTTTCTTGCAAAGCCCCCGTTCCTTTGCTATAATGATTCCATCAATTTTTCAGAAATGAAGGAACGCCCATGATCGGAGTTTACGACTATACCGTTCTTGCGACCTATCTCTCGCTGGCCTTCGGCGTCAGCGGCATTCTCGCGGCCATGAACGGCAGCCCCTATTCCGCCCTGCTGTGCCTGATGGTTTCGGGCCTGCTGGACGCCTTCGACGGCCGCATCGCCCGCACGAAGAAAAACCGCACCGAGCAGGAAAAGCGCTTCGGCATCCAGATCGACTCGCTCAACGACGTGGTCTGCTTCGGCGTGCTCCCCGGCGTCATCGGCGCCTCCCTCGGCGGCGGCGAGTGGTGGCTGCGCGCGAGCGTCCTTTTCTATATTCTCGCCGCGCTCATCCGCCTTGCCTACTTCAATGTCACGGAGGAGGAGCGCCAGAGCGCCACGAATGAGCACCGGCATTACTACCTTGGCGTCCCCGTCACCGCCGCCTCCTTTGTCATGCCGCTTTTCTGGGCGCTGCCGCTGCGCCTCGGCTCTGCGCTGGCCGTGATCTATGCCGTCGGCCTCACCCTCCTCGCCTTCCTTTTCATCGCGCCGCTGCGCATCCCAAAGCCGGGCCTCAAGGGCATCCTCTGCATGATCCTTCTCGGCGCCGCCGAGCTGTACCTGATGTTTTACGGCGTCATGCCCCTTTGACCACCCCGCGCACGACCGCTCTTACGCAAAAGCTCCGTATGGCTTTCGCCATACGGAGCTTTTTCTATTCCTTTATCGGATCGCCGCTTACTTGCCGCTCGGCGCGTCCTGCGGCACCTCGCGCTTTTCGGGCACGATCAGGCCGCTGTCCACGGCGACCATGTGTTCGAGCAGACGCACGACCATGTTGGAGTAGCCGTACTCGTTGTCGTACCACGCGATGAGCTTGACGAAGTCGTCGTCGAGCATGATGCCCGCGGTCTCGTCGAAGATGCAGGGGCAGGGATTGGCGATCAGGTCGGCGGAGACCACCTGGTCGGCGGTGTAGCCGATGATGCCCTTCATGTTGGTCTCGCTCGCGTGTCGGATGGCGTAGCAGATATCGGCATAGGTCGTGCTGGTCTTGAGGTGCGCGGTCAGGTCGACCACGGACACGTCGGAGGTCGGCACGCGGAAGCTCATACCGGTCATCTTGCCCTTGAGCGCGGGGATCACGCGGCCGACGGCCTTCGCCGCGCCGGTGGAGGAGGGAATGATGTTGTTGAACACGCTGCGGCCCGTGCGCCAGTCGCTGCCGCCGCGGGAATCGACGGGCTTCTGCTTGCTCGTCGCGGCATGGATGGTGGACATCAGGCTCTGCTCGATGCCGAACTCCTCATGCACGACCTTGGCGAGCGGCGCGAGGCAGTTGGTGGTGCAGCTCGCGTTGGACACCACGCGCATATCGCTGCGGTAGAGCATATGGTTCACACCCATGACGAAGGTCGGGGTCGCCTCGTCCTTGGCGGGCGCGGTGATGATGACCTTCTTCGCGCCGCCCTTGAAGTGGCGGGACGCCTTTTCGGTGTTGTTGTACGCGCCGGTGGATTCGATGACGTACTCCGCGCCGCAGCTCTCCCAGGGAATCATGGCGGCGTCCGCCTCGCTGAACACGCGGATCCTGTGGCCGTTGACGATGAGGTTCTGATCCTCACGCTCCACCGTGCCGATGAACTGACGGAACACGGAATCGTACTTGATCATATAGACCATGTAATCCACGTCCGCCTTGCGGAGATTGATGCCGCAGATGTCAAACGTCTCCGGACGCTCCATCATGATGCGCAGGACGACACGTCCGATTCGGCCGAAGCCGTTGATGCCGACTTTGATCGCCATAGCTGAGTTTCCTCCTAATATCCCCGTTCGGGTATTCCGGCGGCGCGCCGCCTCGCTCGTAAGCCTATCGTAACACAGGCCGGAAGCTTTGTGTACCCCCTTTTGCACAAAACGCATGACGAAAAAAAGTTGCATTTTTTCCTGTTTTCACAGCCTTTTCACGAATGGATAGTACAAGGAATTTGAAATATTCCATACGTTTGCTACCGCCCGACCGGCAGAAAAGAAAGCGGCAGTCCCCCGCCGCTTTCTTTTTTCTCCCTTTTAAGATAATGGTTGCTGCTGCTTAGGCAGCCGGCGTCCATGTAGACTTAGTTCATCCGCCGGAAAATAAACAAGAGCAAGCCTCAGTTGCACCTTGCTCTTGTTATGCGGCGTATAGTTTTCAATTTGCCAGTTCAAAAGTTGCTAGTCTGTCCTTTGACCACGATATCATAGTTTTTATCCAGCGCTCAGTAATTGATTTGCATAGCGGCTAAGCCTCTCACACGGTTCGTATTTTGCCTTATATCCTACGCCGTTGATTATGACAAACGGATTGAATGCTGTAATTTTTTCCTGAGCCCCATCAGCCATTGTTAGCGTGAACAAGACCGTTTGACCGCAATAGTCGTTATATGAATGATCTTCATTATAGATGGTAACCTCGCCGAGATATGAAACAAGTTCTTCTACATCTGTAATTTGGACTGTCTTATCGGGCGGAAAGAAATAGACTGTTGCGGAAACAATATCGGAGGCTTTCAAATCTTTATAAGGCATTTTCCCTCTCAAAATAATCACGCCTGCCGTCAGAACGATGATCGCAACCGCCATAGTGATAGCTACTTTCTTTCTCATACGGACAACTCCTTTCGAAATATATCATGGTAGTTTGGACAGGCAATCTGCCTAGCAACCATTAACTTAAAAGGGAGTCTTTTTTCACTTCTCAGTCCACCACTCTCGTGAAGCTCGTGCCGCTCTTCTGGAAGCACACGTCCAGCCGCACGCGGTCGCCGCGCATATAGCTCGACGTACACTCGTACACCAGACCGTTCTCCATCGTCGTGCGCCGCTGGTGGTGGAAGGCCGCCGCCCCCGGCACGCAGCCGAGCAGCTTCGCCTCGTACTCGCCGAGCGTCACCGCCTCATAGCTGTCCTCCGCCGCGAACGGCACCACGCCGACGTGGTAGAGCAGGCTGTAAAAGCTGTGCGTCTCCAGCATCTCGCGCGTCAGGTTCGGATAGATGTGCTGCGGATAGTAGGAGGTCTCCAAAATCAGCGGCTCGTTGTCCACGTTGCGCACGCGCGTGAAGCAGTAGACCTTCACGCCGTCCTCCAGCGCCATCAGACGCTTGATCTTCGGCGCAGGGTCGATGATATCAAAGCTCACCAGCGTGGACGAGGGGTGCTTGCCCATCGACGAGATCTCCGTCGTGAACGAATACTGCACGCCCTTGCGCCGCGTGCTCGGATCGGCGACGAAGGTGCCCTTGCCGCGCTTGCGCACGACGAAGCCGGCCTCCTCCAGCGAGCCGATGGCCTGCCGCACGGTGTTGCGGCTGATCTCGAATTTATCGCAAAGCTCCGCCTCGCTCGGCAGCAGATCGCCCACCCGCAGCGTACCGGACGTGATGGTGTTCTTGATGATGCCGGTCAGCTGCGCGTACAGCGGAATATCGCTCGCCATCGAGAGTGAAGCCTTCAAAATCGGATTTTCTTCCATTTCTGCCTCCCCGGACACAAATCGGGTCATCCCGTTTTGTCCTATTGGTGCCGATTGTATCACAAACATTTGGTACATTCCAGTCCCTACGGCACTTTTTCCGCAAATTCAGCAAAACGGCGGAAAAACGTCTGTTTTCTTGCCCTTTTGCCCAATCGGGAACAGGCGGCACAGCAAAGGAAGCAGGCAGCCCGATTGGGCCGCCTGGGGCGTCGCGTGACCGCTCCGCCCAAACATTCAAAACGATGCGTTTTGAATGTGCCCCGATTGCAAACGAAAGACACCCTTCCTGGGTTTCTTTCGTAACTATCTTCCTTCCCATTGCCGCACCGTATCTTTCTTTTTCAGCGCACAGCAAAGGAAGCAGGCAGCCCGATTGGGCCGCCTGCTTCCTTATGTACAATTCTCAATGCCGCGCAAAAGCGCGACCGCTTAGAACTTGGGCTTCTGGGCCTTGACCTGCGGCTCCTGACCGTTGCAGACGGCAACGATGTCGTTGGCGACGGAAGTGCAGCAGTTGAGCACGCTCTGCTCGGTGGTAGCGGCCATGTGCGGGGTCATGATCACGTTGTCGAGATCGAACAGCGCACGGCTGGACTCCTGAATGGGCTCATGCTCAAAGACGTCCAGACCGGCCTGGAACAGGGTGCCGTCCTGCAGGCACTCGACCAGCTCGTTCTCCTTGATGAGAGCGCCGCGCGCGCAGTTGATGAAGGAAGCGGTGGGCTTCATCCAGCTGAACTGCTCACGGCCGATGGAGTGCTCGGTGGAGGGAACGACGGGCAGATGCACGGACACGAAATCGGCCTGCTCCCAGACCTCCTTCGCGGTGGCCTTGAGCTCGCACAGATCGCCGATCTTCTCCTGCGTCATGTACGGGTCGTAGCCGATGACCTTCATGCCGAAGCCGTACTTGCACTTCTTCATGGCAAGCTGGGAGATGCGGCCGCAGCCGATCATGCCGAGGGTCTTGCCGCCCAGCTCGTAGGTGTGCTCCATGTCCATGCGGACGAGGAAGTTGCCGCCGCGGAACTGGCGGTCAACATAGGTGAAGCGCTTGGCGCACATGAGCATCAGCATCACGGCGTGCTCGGCAACGGCATTGGCGTTGCCGGCGGGCGCGTAGACGACGGTAATGTCCTTGGCGTGGGCATGATCCATGTCGATGTTGTCGAGGCCGGCGCCCTGCTTGCCGATGACCTTGAGGTTGGTGCAGGTATCCATCATCTTGGCGGTGATGGGCTCGGTGCGGCACATGATGGCGTCGGGCTGGAACGCGGCGAGCTCCTTGACGTAGGTCTCCTCGTCGTTGTGGCTGCACAGCTTCACCTCGAAGTCGTTGGACTCGAAGATATGTGTCGCGATCTCATTGAGCTCGATGGTGTAATAAACCTTGAACTTAGCCATGATAAAAACCCCTCTCAAAATATGTTTAATATGTCCTTGTTGATTTCGTTTTCCGATCTTCTGTCAGTTTGTTCATTGTACACCCGCTCTTTCATAAAAGCAAGCGATTTGCCGATTTTTTGCAGGAATTTATGCATTTTCTTTGCGTCTTACCACTAATTTTGAAAACATGCTTTCACAAAATTGAACTCATTTACAAAAATGCACAAGTTCTCTCGGAAAACTTGTGCATTTTATCAAAAGGGGCCCTCCGCGGCAGCGGAGGACTCCTTTCTTTTTCTCTTATGCCGCCGGCACTGTCTCGGACGTCTGCGGCGTCTCCGGTATCGCCGGCGTCTGCGTCGGATCCACATCCGGCACGCCCGGGTCCGTCATCGTTGCGCCCGGGTCCGTCGTCGGCACGCCCGGGTCGCTCCCCGGCACCGTCGGATCCATTGCCGGCACATTCGGGTCGGTCGCCGGGTCCGCCGCCTTGCCGACGAGAATGATGCGGTTGCGGCTCTTATAGCGGCTCGTCGCCTCATAGGTCGAGGAAAGCAGCGTCCCATCGCCCGCGTACACATTGCGGTAGGTCTTGACCACATAGCCGGTATACGGCGTCTGCTCCACCTTCTGCTCGCCCGGCGCGAGTGTGTCGGTCTCGACGAGCTCCTCCTCATAGGGCGTCGTGCTGATGAGCTCCGTCACGATCTTCACATAATGGTCGTCGGTCTTGGTGCCGAGAAGGGTGATCTTGATGTAGTCCTTTTTATCCTTCGTAAAAAAGTCCGCCTGCACCTTGATGGGGTAGAGCGTATTGTTGCGAAACTCAAACTCCGGTCCGCCGCTCGCCACCGTCGCGTCCAGCCCGAGGCCGATGTAGTCGGAGGCGTAGCCGTGGTTCACGCGCTGCACGATCTCAAGGTTCGCGTACAGCACCGCCGCGTAGAGCGTCGAGCTCGCTTGGCACGCGCCGCCGCCGATCATGTCCACGGTCTTGCCGTTGAGATAGCCCGGCGCGGGCGAATAGCCGTTTTCCGCCGTGAACGGCGTCACCAGCGGGCCGTACTTCATCGTGTCGCCCGCGTTGAGGATGTAGCCCGTGATGCGCTCTGCCGTCAGCTTCACGTTCTTGTGCCGTCCCGGTGCGCCGCCGACGCGCGTGGTGTAGCTGCTCAGCTCGTCGCGGAACAGTCCCGCCTCCAGCTGCTCGGTCGTGACCTCCGGCCGCTCGACCGTCGCCCGGACGGTGAAGGTCTCCCCCGGCGCCGCCGCGTCGTAAGCGCTCTGCAAGTCGGCGAGCGTAAAGCTCACCCCCGCATGGCTCGGCACGATCCTCTCGTTTTCAATGTCGTAGCGCGCGTTGACCTTCTCGCCCACGAGCTTTTCCCGCTCCGCCGCCAGATCGACCGTCTGCGCGGGTACGGTCTCGTAGCTCGCCTCCGCATCCGGATCGCCGTACAGCGTCACCTGAAGCGGGCAGCCCCCGCCAAGGTATGCGCCGCGCAGCGCGTCGCCGATCACACGCCGCGCCTGCTCCCGGTCCGGGATATGGCGGCCGTCCCTGCTTTTGGTCACGCTGATCGCACTCTCGGTCGTCAGAGCGATGGCAAACTCCACCGGCTCGCACTCCAGCGCATCCAGCACCGGCTCCGCCGCCGAGCAAAACGGCTCCTCGGATACGATGCTCTCCTCATGCTCGGTAAAAAGCGAGAAAAGGAAGCCCGCGCCGCTCTTGAAAAAGCCGTCGCCCTTCGCGCTGTGCACCCGCGCCAGCGTATCCGCGGCCTTCCGGCAGTCGATGTCCGCCGGAATATCGCCCAGCGCCACACCCGCGATCACCTCGCAGCTGTCTCCCTCCATCACGGCAAAGTCGAGCCGCGCACTCTGCGCGTCAATGACCCGCCGCGTCAGCTCCGCCGCCGCCTGTTCCTCGGTCATGCCGCCGTAGTCCACGCCGCCGACCGTCGTGTTGGGATAGATGGTCCCGCTCAGCGTCGCGTAGGCGCACAGCCCCAGATACGCCGCGGCCAGCACGCCGAGCGCGATACCGGCAATGGCCCATCCTCTTTTGCCGCCCTTCGCCAAATGCTTGCCGCCCTTGCCGGCGCTCTCCGCCGTCTCCGCGGCCTCGTTTCTCTTTTCCTCAAAGGCACCCAGGTTTTCTTCCATTCCGGCACCCTCCTGCTGTTCCGAATCAATATCCCGCTGTGTATACCACAGCCAGTCTATTGCAGTATAGCATAGATTTTGCGAAAAAGAGTAACGATTTGGTTACAATTTTTACGCTGTTTTGGCAGCCCCCGTGCGCGGGATGCGGATGGTCAGCCGGATCTCCTCGTCCGTGTCCTCCCGCTCGTACGCCGCGTCCACCCCCGCGCGCTGCATGATGCCCATGCTCCGCCGGATGGTGTTGAGAAACAGCCGCACATCCTTCACGATGAACGTCGGCCTCCGCCGCGGCGGCGTGACCGCCGCGCGCTGCAAAACCGACTCGATGTACGCCTCCGCCTGCGCCACATTGCAGCCCCGCTCCACGATGACGCGCAGCGCCGCCAGACGCTCGTTCTCGTCGCTCAATCGCAGCAGGGCGCGCGCGTGCCGCTCGGAAAGCCCCCCCTCGCGCAGCAGCGCCACGCACGCGGGCGAGAGGCGCAGCAGCCTCAGCTTGTTTGCCACCGCGCTCTGCGACTTGCCCAGTCTCTCCGCCGCCTGCTCCTGCGACAGGCCGTAGACCGCGATGAGCTTTGCGATGGCGGCGGCCTCCTCCATGTAGTGCAGGTCCTGCCGCTGCAAATTTTCGATCAGCGAGAGCAGCGCCGACTCCTCCTCGTTCGACCGCACCGCGAGGCACGGCACCTCCCGCAGACCCGCGAGCTTCGCCGCCCGCAGCCGCCGCTCTCCCGCAATCAGCTCGTAGCCGTCCTCCCCGCGCCGCACGGTCAGCGGCTGCAAAATACCGTAGCGCCCGATGCTCTCCGCCAGCTCGCGCAGCGCCTCCGGCTCAAAGTATTTCCGCGGCTGATCGGGATTCGCGCGGATCGCGTCCACGCTCAGATACAGCACGCGCCGGCCCGTCCACATTCCCTTGTGCATGATCTCCATGGCGTCCCCTCCTATCGCGGTCTCCCCCGCATTCTTGTCCCCATTCTAAAAGCGGCGGCACGCAAAGCCGCGCGAATTTTGTCAGGGAATCGGGAAAATTTTCATTTCCCCGATCTTCCTATTTACGAATCGCTCCGCTTCGTGTAAAATAAAGGGACTTATGATCGAACGAAGGGAGGCGCGCTATGGCCGGCTATGTTCTGCACCTGAGCGAGCAGGAGAATATCACCCTGTCCGCCGCCGTGACGCGCCGCCTGATCGACGGCGGGGACGGCGACGCCGCCCTGCTCTACCTGTGCCTGCTCAAAAACCGCGGCAGCGCCTCCCCCGAAACGCTCCGCGCCGAGCTCAAATGGGACGAGGCGCGCCGCTCGCGCGCCGAGGCCGCCCTTGCCCGCATGGGACTCGTCAGCGCCCCGAAGCCGGAGGAGCCCACTCCCTCGCCCGTCCCCGCGCCCACCGCCGAGCGCCCCGCCTATTCGCGCGAGGACGTCGCCCGCAAGTTAGAGCAGGACGCGAGCTTTTCCGCGCTTCTGCGCGAGGTCGAGCGCAAGCTCGGCCCGCTCTCTACGCCGTCCGTCGGCAAGCTCCTCGGGCTTTACGAGGACCTCGGCCTGCCCGCCGACGTGCTCTTTCTCCTCGTCAACCACTGCATCGCCCGCCACGCCGCGCAGTACGGCGCGGGGCGGCTGCCCACCATGCGCCGGATCGAGCAGGAGGGCTACGTCTGGGCGAGAAAGGGCCTCCTTTCCTCGACCAGCGCAAACGACTACCTCAACGCCCTCCACGCGCGCGAGCAGAAGTACCCCGCCTACATGGCAGTCCTTCAGCTCGGCGAACGCAAGCCCTCCCCGAGCGAGGAGAAATACCTCGCCGCCTGGGTGGACATGGGCTTCCCCGCCGAGACCGTCGCCCTCGCGTATGATAAGACCGTCCTGCGCTGCCATGAATTCAAGTGGGCGTACTGCAACGGCATCCTGAAGCGCTGGCACGAAAAGGGGCTTCACACCCCCGCGGAGACCGCGGCGGAAAACGCCGCGCCGAAAAAAGAAGAAAAACCGTCCGGCGGCAAGAACGACTGGATGAAGCAATACCTGTAAGGGAGGGGATCTCATGTCCTACGACGGAAAGCTCATGCGCCGCGCGATGGTCCGCTTTGAGGAGGCGAAGCAGCGCCGCGCCGACGCGCTGCACGCGCGCGAGCGCGCGGTCTATGCCGCCGTCCCCCGCATCGCGGAGATCGACGCCGCCCTGCGCGAGACCATGTCCAAGCTCATTTCCTCCGCCCTGCGCCGCGGCACGGACCCCCGCCCCGCCATCGAGGCGCTCAAGGAGGAAAACCTCGCCCTCCAGCGCGAGCGCGCCGAGCTGCTCGTCGCCCACGGCTATCCCGCCGACTACCTCGAGGATAAGCCCAACTGTCCCCTCTGCGGCGACACCGGCTGGCGCGGCAGCGAGGTCTGCTCCTGCCTGAACGACTACTATGCCCGCGTCCAGCTCGAGGAGCTCTCCCGGCTCCTTGACCTCGGCACGCAGAGCTTCGAGACCTTCTCCTTTGACGTCTACTCCCCCTACGCCCCCCTTGATCAGGACATTTCCCCCCGCTCGAACATGGAGCGCATCTACGACGCCTGCCGCGACTATGCCTACGAATTTTCCCCCCGCAGCGGCAATCTTCTGCTCTCGGGCGATCCCGGGCTGGGCAAGACCTTCCTCTCCGCCTGCATCGCACGCGTCGTCAGCGAAACGGGTCACTCCGTTGTCTACGACACCGCCGCCCACATCTTCGAGCGCTTCGAGGCGCAGAAATTCTCCCGCGACGAGACCGGCGGCGCGGACGAGGACGTCTCCCGCCTTCTCCGCTGCGACCTGCTCATCATCGACGATCTCGGCACCGAGCTGACCACCGAGTTCGTCCGCAGCGCCTTCTACCAGATCGTCAACACGCGCCTGATGACGAACAAAAAGACCATCATCTCCACCAACCTCTCCCCCGCCGAGCTCTCGCGCCGCTACGGCGCGAACATCCTCTCGCGCATCGAGGGCGCCTACCGCATTCTCCCCTTCTTCGGCGACGATATCCGCAAGCAGAAAAAGTAAAGCGCACGCAAAGAAGCGGCCTCCCCTGCGGGAGACCGCTTCCGTCTTTTACTGGATGAGCATATTTTCGCCCACGACCGCCTTCGCCTCGTCCACCGAGGTGAAGTAGGCGTTGAGGATCTGCACCGCGGTCGAGGCCAGCGCGCCGCCGCTGCCGCCCTTTTCGATCACCACCGCCAGCGCGATCTGCGGATCGTCGTAGGGCGCGAACGCCACGAACACGCCGTTGCTGACCTTGCCGCCGGTCTGCGCCGTGCCGGTCTTGGCGGCGGCGTCCACCACGCAGTCCTTGAAATAATACGCCACGCTGCCCGACACGACCAGGTCGCGCATTCCCTGCAAGACCGCCTGCAAATTCTCCGGCTCGATGTCGATGATCTCCGCCGGCGGCTCGCCGTACCCGTCGACGAGCTCGGCGCTGTCGTAGGTCCGCACCTCCTTGAGCAGATGCGCGTTGTACCGCGTCCCGCCGCCCGCGAGCGCCGCAACGTAGTTCGCAAGCTGCAGGGGCGTAAAGAGCGAGTACGACTGGCCGATGGCGGCGGTCAGCGTCTGACCGTCCGTCCAGTAATGCCCGTCAAGCGAGTTGACGTAGTCCGGCGTGGTCATCACGCCGATCTTCTCCGGGATCTCGATGCCCGTCGGCTCACCGAGCCCGAAGGCCGAGGCATAGCGCGCGATCGTGGAGATGCCCGTCCTGCGTCCGATGTCATAGAAGAAATAGTTGCACGACACCTTGATGGCCTCGGTCACGTCGATGCGCCCGTGCGTGCCGCCGTTCTGGTTGTAGAGCCAGCATTTGTAGGCCCAGTCGCCGTAGTGATACACGCCCTTTGTCAGAATGGTGGACTTCGGCGTGATGATGCCGGTCTCCAGCGCCGCGATGGCCGTCACCGGCTTGAAGGTCGAGCCGGGCGCGTAGGTGCCCTGCGTCGCGCGATTCCAGAACGGCTGGAGCGGATCGGTGTTGTTCTCCGTGTAATCCTCGTTGAAGGTCTTGAGCGAGAAGGTCGGGTACGACGCGAGCGAGAGCACCTCGCCCGTGCCGACCTGCACCACCGCCGCCGCGGCGCCGCGGTCGATGTCGTCCTCCGCCGTCATGCTCTCCACTGTCTCGGCGAGAATGCGCTCCACATCCTCCTGAAAGTCGATGTCCAGCGTCAGCGCGACCGTATTGCCCGGCTCCGGCTCGACGGAGTAGATCTCCCCCGTCACCTTGCCCGCCGTATTGGTCTCCACGATGCGCCGCCCGTTCCTGCCGCGCAGATAGTCCTCGAAGGCCAGCTCCACGCCGTCGTAGCCGACATAGGCGTTCATCGCGTAGCCCTTTTCCTTGTATTCATTCCATTTCTCGCGCGGGATCTTCGTGACGCGGCCGAGAATGTGCGCCGCCGCGTCGGTCTGGTACTCGCGCACGGATGAGGTGCCGATGTGGATGGGCGCATACGCGCCGTCCTTCAGCTCCGCGATCAGCTCCACGGAGATGTCCGACGCGATGGCCGCCGTCGAGAGCTGGTTGAGCTTCGTCACCGCGAGGCAGTAGCGCAGGCCGACGAGCTTGCGTGCCTCCGTGTCGATCAGATCCTCATCCGCCTTGAACTCCGCGCGCAGCCGCGAGAGCAGCGCCTCGGGGCTCAGCGGCGGGTCGGTGTCGGTCGTCAGCGCGTCCTCGTCCGCCCACTTCTTGCTCACAAGGTAGCTGTTGAGCGCCGTGTGCGAGCCGGAGACGGAGAAATCGTAGGCGAACGGCGCGCCCGCCGTCAGCGGCAGCGTGTCCTCCCAGACGATCCCCCGGTTTTCCAGCAGCTCGATGAGCCGCAGCAGCTCCTTGTTGAGCGCCGCGTCGTCCGACGGCGCGAGCGAAGTGTCCAGCTCGAGCGTATACACGCTCCGGTTCGTCACCAGCGCCTTGCCGTTCCGGTCGGTCAGGATGCCGCGCGAGGTCACCACCGTCTCGCTCTTCGTGTTCGCGCGGATGGACCGCGCGCGGTACTCCGCGCCGTGTACGATCTGCGCGTCAAAGAGCGTCACGAAATACGCCGCCAGCACCAGCGAGAAGAGCACGCCGATCGCGAGCAGGCGTCGGCTGAATTGCTTTTTGTCGTCCACGGCAGGCCCTCCCTTCGCGGTTCTTTGCCGTTGTTACAGGGTAAATTTCCGATGCAGGAACGCCAGCACCGGGTGGCACACGATCAGCAGCGGCAGCGAGAGCGCCAGCTCCTGCACCGCGCGCAGCGCGATGGCGGACAGCTCCGAGCGTCCGCCGGCGAGCAGCGTGACCGCCGTGATGAGGTCCACAAGCACGAATGCCGCCGTGCTCACCGCCAGCGAGCACAGGATGCCCGGCTGCAGCACGCTCCTCGCGATGAGCGCCGCGAGCAGCGCCGTGAGCGGGAACGCGATCGTGTACAGGCACGGCAGCGGAGCGGTCAGCGCCAGGTCGCACAGCACGCCGAACGCCAGCGCGAACACAAAGCCCTCCAGCCGGTCCTCCATCGACGCAAGCACCGCCGGCAGCAGCGGCGGCAGAAAGGGCGCGATGCCCCACACGCGCAGATGGGAAAGCGTCAGCCCGTGCCCAAAGAGCAGCAGCAGGCACGCAGCGCCGTAAGCGGTCCATTTGACCGCCGTATCACGCGTGGTCGACGGCGACATGGCAGCGCCTCCCTTCCGAAAAATGCTTCACCGTCAGTCGACGATGTCAAAATCCTTGATGATGAATACCTCGCTCAGCTCGCCGAGCCGCGCTGCAGGCGCAAGCACCGCGTACTGCGCCAGTCCGTCGTCGCCCGTCCGCACGGACTCCACCGTCCCGATGACCAGCCCGCCCGGGTAGAACCCGCCGAGGCCCGAGGTCGTCACCACATCGCCCGAGAGCAGCTGCGCGTCGGCGGAAAGATAGCTCAGCTTGAGCTTTCCCTCGCCCATCAGCGCCAGATCGCCCTCCGCGACCGCGACCTCCTGCGTGCGGAACACCCGCGCGCCCAGCTCCGTGTCGGTGTCGATCACCGTCAGCACGGTGCACCAGTTGTAGCCCACCGCGGACACCACGCCCACCAGGTCGCCCTCGGCGGACACCACACAGTCGTTTTTCTCCACGCCGTGCGCCGTGCCGCGGTTGAGCGTCAGCGCGCTCGTCCAGTTCGTGCTCTCGCGGTCGATGACCGCCGCGGACTCGAAGGTCAGGTCACGCCGCTGCTCCCGCAGCTCCAGCAGCTCGCGCAGCAGCGCGTTCTCCTCGCGGTCGGCCTCGGCCTGCCGCGCGTCGCGCTCCAGCTCCGCCACGCGCTCGCGCAGCGCCTCGTTTTCCGCTATGAGGTCGGAGTAGTCCTTATAATAGCGCTGCTTGTCCTCCGCCCACGTCGCCACCGCCGTGACCGCCGAGCGGAACGGATAGGTCAGCACGCCCACCGCGTTCTGCAAAAAGCCCGACGTCGCGCTTACAAAGCTCAGCACGCTGATGAGCACCGCGCAGGCGGTCGTAATAATGAGCAGCCGCAGGCCGTATTTTTCCAGAAATTCGCGCAAAGCGCAGCCCTCCCTTCGGGGGTCGTTATTTTAGAAGAAGCGCACGCCGAAATGCTTCGTCAGGCATTGCCCCAGCTTCTCCACCGGCAGTCCCATGACGTTGTAGAAGTCGCCGTCGATGCGCTCGACGAGCAGCGCGCCCAGGCTCTGCACGCCGTAAGCGCCCGCCTTGTCCATCGGCTCGCCAGTGGCGATGTAGGCGCGCAGCTCCTCCTCCGCGCAAGGACGGAAGTACACGTCCGTCGATACCGTAAAGGCTTCCGCCTTGCCGCCCTGCCGCACCGTCACGCCCGTGCAGACCGTGTGGCGGTTCCCCGCCAGCTCCGTGAGCATCCGCAGCGCGTCCGCCTCGTCACGCGGCTTGCCGAGCCGGTCGTTCTCCAAAAACACCATCGTGTCCGCCGTGATGAGAATATCCTCCGGCCCGACCAGCGGTGCCGCCGCATCGGATTTCAGGCGCGCGATGTGCGCGACGATCTCCTGCGGCGCAAGCCCCTCGGGATAGGTCTCCTCCACGTCGGGAACGCCCACGGAAAAATCGGTGATGCCCATGCGCCGCAGCAGCTCATGGCGGCGCGGCGACTTGGAAGCCAGCACGATATGCGGCATGATCTCAGTCCTCTTTTCAATACAAATCGTAATATCACGCAGAAAAACTACGTTTCGTTTTCATTTTTACTCCACGCCGCGGTAGAAAAGCCCGCGCGTGATGTCCTTGGGCGTGTATTCCTCCCGCCCCTTATAGGCCCGCAGCACGCGCACGCACTCTTCCGCCGACTCGGTCGTAAAGCGCAGCCGCGCGTAGGTCAAACCGATTTTCCGGTACTCCGGCTTGTCCGCCAGCCACAGCGTCTTGCCGTTCTGGAGCTCACTCCGGCAGCCGTAGGCGTGCAGCACCGGGAACCGCTCGCCCACGCGGTCGGTCAGCTCCGGCGCTCCGGCGCACGCGCTGTCCGCGCAGAGAGCGCCGCAGCGCCCCTTAAAGTGCCGGCAGCCGAACTCGTTCGCCACGATGCAGTTTTCCGTGATCATCAGCGGCAGCCGCCCGTAGACAATCGCCTCGCAGGGGATGCACTTGCTGATGTCCCGCAGCTGCTCGTGCCGCAGCTCGAACGACAGCGTCGCGCCCGATAGCCCCTGCTCCTTCAAAAACCGCAGCGCCGCGGAGTTGAACACATTCAGCCCGAAGTCCCCGCGCAGCTCCATATCCAGCCCGCGCACGAGCGCGAAATGTCCCAGATTCCCCAGCACCGCGCACTCCACGCCACGCTCCTTCGCCGTGCGAAGCTGTTCGCGCAGACCTTCCTCGTCCGCCGTCCGCCACACGCGCGGCAGCACGGCGGCAAATTTCGTCCGCCCACGGTATTTCTCCACCTCGACCGACGGCAGCAGCTCCAGCGGCACATACACCGTTTCCACGCCCTCGTTCACCAGCGCATCGGTAAGCTGCCCGGCACGGTAGATCGACACCGTGAAGCGCGGCGGCTCCGTCGGGTTTTTGATCCTCTCCGCCGGGACAAACGTCCCCTCGCGCCGCTCGGGTATCTCCGTCCGCATCGCCGCGAGCGCCGCGAGCGCGTCGCGCCGCAGCGCGTTGAGCGCGCTCGCCGGAACGGACAGCCCGTCCTCCGCTGTCACCGCGCAGTCCGACACCGTGAACGCCGTCCCGCCGGTCTTGCGCAGACGGGCCTCGACCTCCCCGGCTGTCACCGCGCGGCTTCGCGCCGCCTCCGGCGCGACTCCCGTGACCGTGACGCAATGCCCGTCGCCGTCCTCGGCGGTCAGCACCATCGGCTCGCCCAAACGAAGCGCCGCGCGGAAGCGCACCGGCACGAGCCGCATATCCTCTTTTTCATAGGCCGCCCGCAGCGTGCCGAACCACTCCTCCGGCCAGCGCGCATTTTCCGGGCGAACGCCGAACATTTCCTTCCCGCGCCGGCCACGGTAATAGCCGTCCGTGAACCCGTCGCGTGAGAATGCCAGCGCGAGCTTTTTCTGTTCGTCCGCCGTCGGTGCGCGGTGCTCGCGCAGCAGCGCGGCATAGATGCCCGTCACCGCCGCCACATACTCGGGCCGCTTCATGCGCCCCTCGAGCTTCAGGCAAGCCACGCCCATCTCCGCCATCTCGCCGGCATACGCCGCGAGATTCGCGTCCTTGAGCGACAGTGGATTCGCGTCCGCCTTCCCGTGCCAGCCATAGCGCAAGCGGCAGGGCTGCGCGCACGCGCCGCGGTTGCCGCTCCGCCCGCCGATCACCGCGGACATCTCGCACATTCCCGAATAGCACATACAAAGCGCCCCGTGCGCAAAGGTCTCGATCTCGATCGGCGCGCGCTCCGCGATCTCGCGGATCTCCTCGCCCGACAGCTCCCGCGCGAGCACTGCCCGCGTCATGCCGAGCCGCGCCGCCTCCTCCACACCCGAGAGCGTGTGCAGCGCCATCTGTGTGCTCGCGTGCAGCGGCACATCGGGGATCACCGCGCGCAGCGTCTCGTAAACGCCCCAGTCCTGCACCAATATCGCGTCCACGCCGTATTCGCTCGCCCGCCGCGCCGTCTCGGCGAGCGCGGGCAGCTCGCGGTCGGTCACCAGCGTGTTGAGCGTCAGGTAGACCTTCACGCCCCACAAATGGCAATAACGCACCGCCGCCAGAAATTCCTCATCGCTGAAGTTTCTGGCGCTGCGGCGCGCGTTGAAGCTGCCAAAGCCCATATACACGGCGTCCGCGCCGTTCTGCACGGCGGCGGCCAGCGCCTCGCGTCCGCCCGCGGGAGAGAGCAGCTCCGTCATTATTTCCTGTTCTGCAATTTGAACAGCTCGCGCTTGAGCTCGCTGACCTCGTTCTTCGCCTGCGCGGCGTCGTCGATGTACTGCTTGAGCTGGCGGCGCAGCGCCTCGCTGGCCTCGCGCTCCTTGAAGAGCTCGTCGGCGATGTTCGCCGCGGCGAGCACGGCGGCGTCGGTGCGTCCCACCTTCGCGCCGGTGAGCATTTCGTCCATCTTCGTGCCGACGTAAGCGCCGACCTTCTGCATATAAGAGGGGGCCTCCTCGGCGACAAAGGTATACTCCTCGCCGCAGATGCTGACGGTAACGCGGTTTTCCATCGTATGATCTCCTTTCTCTTCCCCGGGAGCAGACGTAATAATACAGTTTTTAATATAACACAAAGTGCATTGGGATAAAAGAGGGATTTTAAAAATTTACAATTTTTGCCGCCGTCGGCGGCGGGGGCTTGCCGCACGAAGCGCGGCGCTTGTCAAAGGGGGTATTCTCTTGGTTGAAGAGAATACCCCCTTTGGAATCCCCAGAGACAACGAGGGGACACCCCTCGCCCCCGCATTGTCTGTCCCTGCAAGGAATCACTGCACGCGCTGCGCAAAGAACTGCCTGCGGTTTCCTGTTGCCGCTTTCGATCTGGTCTGCGCCTATGTCCGCTCAGCCGCTGCTGCGGCGGGGTTTCGGAGACGTTTTATTCCGTCGCTTTTGGGTAAACCTGCACGGTTATATAAAATTCGCTCTCCGGCGGCAGCGTCTCGCCGGTCGACTGCTCATACCGCTCACAGGCTGTCGTATCCGCGGCATACATTTTCTTTCTGCACCGCGCAACACAATGCCCATATTCAAGTGCCATATACCGCCTCGACGATATCACATAGTGCTGCCGAAAAAATTTGCAGTCCCCACAGTCCATGCACGTTTCTCCGTTTTTCCATAAGTGTTATCGTTACAATAACACTTCGTTTGTGGAAAGTCAACCTTTCTTTCGTTAAAATGTTTGCATCATGCTAAAGGAGTGTTATCATGGCAACGGACAAGATCCAGACCGGCATACGCTTTCACGAAGAGATGCTCAAGAAGATCACCTACATCGCGAAAAAGAACCACCGTTCCCTCAACGCCCAGCTCGAGCATCTGACGCAGGAGTGCATTGACGCCTACGAGCAGCAGCACGGCAAGATCAACACGGAGGAATGATCCCTGCACATCCCACCGTAACCCCGCCGCAGAGCGGCGAAGCAACAACGCTCTACCGTAACCCCGCCGCAGGAGCGGCGAAGCGCTGCGCACCGCCGTAACCCCGCCGCAGCAGCGGCTGAGCGGACATAGGCGCAGGCCAAATCGAAAGCGGCAACAGGAAACCGCAGACAGTTCTTTGCGCAGCGTGTGCAGTCGGTCCACTGTAAGCCCCGCAATGGCAGGTCAAGGGCGCAGCCCTTGCGGTCTTGGGGGATCGAAAGGGGGCCATTCTTCCGCTAAGAATGGTCCCCTTTTCATAATGTGCCGCCCTCGGCGGCAAAAAAAGGAGCAACACCATGTCCATTCTCTTTGATCCCCGCGACGCGCGCTGCAAGTCCCCCTTCGGCGCGGTCACGACCTTCGCCGCGGTGGACTTCACCTTCTACCCGTGCGGGCACGCCGTCACCGGCTGCACGCTGCTCGCCCACCACGAGTTCTCCGACCGCTGGACGGAGACCGAGCTCCTCCCCACAACGGACGAGGACGGCGCCCCCGCCTTTTCCGGCACCTTCTTCGCCCCCTCGCAGCCGGAGCTGATCTGGTACCACTTCCGCCTGCGCTGGGCGGACGGCGGCGAGAGCTGCTATGGCAAGGACGGCTTCCAAAGCTGGGATAAGGTAACGCCCTGGCAGCTGACCGTCTACGACGGCCGCGCCAAAACGCCCGGCTGGTTCGGCCGCGGCATCACCTACCAGATCTTCCCCGACCGCTTTTACCGCGCAAGGACGCGCAGCGTGGACGGTCTGATCGGCTGCCGCACGCTTCACGAGCGCTGGGACGAAACGCCGCTCTGCGGGCCCAACGAGCGCGGCGACTACTGCGAGGACTTCTTCGGCGGCGACCTCGCCGGCATCACGGAAAAGCTCGACTACCTCGCCTCGCTCCACGTCACCACGCTCTACCTCAACCCGATCTTCGAGGCCGCCTCCAACCATCGCTACGATACCGCCGACTACGAAACGGTCGACCCGCTCCTCGGCGACGAGCAGGACTTCCGCACCCTCTGCACGGAGGCAGAAAAGCGCGGCATCCGCGTCATGCTCGACGGCGTGTTCAACCACACCGGCGCAAAAAGCCGCTACTTCAACGCCGACGGCTTCTACCCCGCGCCCGGCGCGGCGCAGGGCCCCATCTCCCCCTACTATTTGTGGTACAGCTTCCACCCCTTCCCCACGGACTATGACGCCTGGTGGGGCATCAAGAATCTGCCCGCCGTGAACGAGCGGAACGAAAGTTATGTCAACTACATCATCACCGGCGAGAACTCCATTGTCCGCCGCTGGCTCCGCGCGGGCGCGAGCGCGTGGCGGCTCGATGTCGCCGACGAGCTGCCCGACGAATTTATCTTCGCCATCCGCGCCGTCATGCAGCAGGACTTCCCCGACGCCTACCTCCTCGGCGAGGTGTGGGAGGACGGCACCACCAAGGTCGCCTACTCCAAGCGCCGCCGCTACCTGCTCGGCGGCGGTCTGCACGGCCTGATGAACTATCCCTTCCGCACCGCGCTGCTGCCCTACCTTGCCGGCACGTCCGGCGCGGAGGACTTCCGCGACGCGATGGAGACCATCCGTGAGAACTACCCCTCCCCCGCCTTCTACGGCGCGATGAACTTCCTCTCCACGCACGACACGCCGCGCCTGCTGACGCTTCTCGGCTGTGAGCAGCCGCCGGCGGACCGCGATGCGCGCGCGCACTACCGCCTATCCCCCGCCGAGCGCGAGCGCGGCACGGCGCTGCTCAAGCTCGCCGCGCTGGTGCTTTACGCCTTCCCCGGCTCGCCCACGGTCTACTACGGCGACGAGGCCGGCATGGAGGGCTTTGAGGACCCGTTCAACCGCCGCACCTACCCATGGGGGCATGAGGATACCGCGCTGCTCGATTGGTTCCGCACGCTCGGCAGGCTCCGCGCCGAACGGGAGTCGCTGCAAAGCGGCGACATTGCCTACCCCCTTGCTGCGGGCCGCGTGCTCTGCTTTGCCCGCCGCGCGGGCGATGAGGTCTCCCTTTGCGCCGTCAACGCCGGCGCGGAAAGCGCCTCGGTCGACCTGCCGTGGGCAGCGCCGCTTGCGCACGACGCGCTCAGCGGCCAGTCGTTTTTGGCCGAAGGCGGTCGGCTGCATATCACCCTCGCCCCCTACGACGCTCTGCTGCTGACGGAGTAGATTGCCTTCTCCCGTTCGGTTTTCCGTGCCGCCGCTTATTTGCGCTTTGCCGATTCTTTTCCGCTGAACTGCGCGGCGCAGTCTCAAAATGTTTCACGTGAAACATTTTGCCTCGCTTTACACTTTGGTCATCGCCCTCGTTTTACGGGGAGTGATGTTTCACGTGAAACATCACTCCCCGTTTTTGCATATCGCGCAGAAATTTCGTGCAAAATTTTTTCTCTTTCCGGTTGAAATCAGTCTGATTTGTGCTATACTGTTTTCTACTATACTTGAATGGCCGGGATCAAGCCGTTCCGGCAAAAGGCGGGTGTCGTTTTTGGCAAAAATCATAGCGATCGTCAATCAAAAGGGCGGTGTCGGCAAGACGACCACCTGCGTCAATCTGACCGCCGTGCTGCGCGAGCGCGGCAAGCGCGTGCTGCTGTGCGACTTTGACCCGCAGGCGAACTCCACCTCCGGCATGGGCGTGGACAAGACCGTGTCGCAGGGCGTCTACGACGTGCTCATCAACGGCGCGGATGTGAAGTCTGCCGTCGTCGCCACGCGCTACGGCGACGTGCTGCCCTCCTCCAAGGCGCTGGCCGGCGCGGGCATTGAGATGATCGACCTGCCGGACCGCCAGTTCCGGCTCAAGCAGGCGCTCGACGTTCTCGCCCCCGACTACGACTACATTCTCATCGACTGCCCGCCCTCGCTCGAGCTGCTGACGCTCAACGCGCTGTGCGCGGCGGACTCCCTGCTCGTGCCCGTGCAGGGCGAGTATTACGCGCTCGAGGGCCTTTCCGATCTGATGAACACCGTGCGCATCGTGCGCCGCAGCATGAACCCGCGGCTGGAGCTGGAGGGCGTGCTGCTGACGATGTTCGACGGGCGCACCAACCTCGCCATGCAGGTCGCCGAGGAGGTCAAGCACTACTTCCCCGGTAAGGTGTATGCGACGGTCATTCCGCGCAACGTGCGCCTTTCCGAGGCGCCGAGCCACGGCAAGCCCATCAACGCCTACGACCGCACCTCCCGCGGCGCGGAGGCCTACGGCGCCTTCGCCGACGAGTTCCTGAAGAAGAACGGCTGAGCGGCGGCACGGGCAAAAGCAGTCGGAGACGGCTCCGCTTCGCAGCAGCCCAACCTTATTAAAAAGACAGCCGTGGGCGGGACGCCCGGGCTGTTCCCGATCATCGCACCCCGACAGAAAGGAGAATTTTCATGGCAAACGCAAACCGCGGGCTCGGCCGTGGGCTTGGCGCGCTGCTCGGCGATGCCGCCTTGCAGACCGAAAGCGCCGACAGCCTCTACCTCCCCATTTCGCAGGTGGAGAGCTGCGCCGGTCAGCCGCGCAAGCATTTTGACGACGCTGCGCTCGCCGATTTGGCGGACTCCATCCGCGAACACGGCATCATTCAGCCCCTGACCGTGCGCAAGCTCGCCTCGGGCTACTATCAGATCATTGCCGGCGAACGCCGCTGGCGGGCTGCGAGGCTTGCCGGTCTGACGCAGGTGCCCGCCATCGTCATCGAGGCGGACGACCGCAAGGCGATGGAGCTGGCGCTCATTGAAAACCTGCAGCGCGAGGATCTGAACCCCATTGAAGAGGCCGAGGGCTACAAAACGCTCATTGAGACCTATCACATGACGCAGGAGGACGCCGCCGCGACGGTCGGCAAGTCGCGCCCCGCCGTCGCCAACGCCATGCGCCTGCTCACGCTGGATGAGAGCGTGCGCGAGGCGGTGAAGGACGGCAGGCTGTCCGCGGGCCACGCCCGCGCACTGCTCCCCCTCCCCGCCGCTAGGCAGCGTGAGGCCGCGGAGGCCATTGCGGCGCAGGGGCTGAGCGTACGCCAGACTGAGGCGCTCGTCAAGCGCCTGACGACGGAAAAGAAGGAGCGCGAGCCGTCCATCGAGGAGATCACGCACAAGCTGCACGCCCACATCGCGGAGGAGGAGCTGGCCCAGTCGCTCGGCCGCGGCGTGAAGATCGTGGCAGGCCGCAAGAAAGGCCGCATCGAGCTGGACTATTACGACATGGACGACCTGAACGATCTGCTCGACGCGCTCGGCACCCTGCAGCAGCGCAAAAATGGAGGAACCAAAAAGTGACCGATTTCATTCACGAAGCACCGCCGCCGGAGAACCCGAAGCCGGCGGCTCCCGAAAAGCCGACCAGTGAAAAGGAGCGGCAGAAGCGCGTTTACGCTTACATTGCCGTGCTGTTCACCGTCGCCTTCATCCTTATCCTGTGGTCGTTTTTAGCGAACCACCGCTCGAACCAGCAGGTCATCGACCAGCTCAAGGGCAGCACGAGCATGATGCAGTCTACGCTCGAACAGAACGCCAAGCTGGAGGACGAGGTCAAGGCGCTGGAAACGCAGGTCGGGGAGCTGGAGCAGACGCTCGCCGAAACCGAAGACGCGCTGAGCGCGGCGCAGGAAGAGACGGAAAAGTACCGTGCGCTCTACGAGGAGCTTGCCGGCGAGGAAAGCGGAACGCCCTGACGGCAAGCCGCGCTTCACCGGTATACGCACCCTTTCATACGATATTATGATAGCGAGGTAGAAAATCATGCTGGATATTCGATTTATTCGTGAAAACCCCGAACTTGTGCGGGAAAACATCAAGAAAAAGTTTCAGGACGCCAAGCTCCCCCTCGTGGACGAGGTACTGGAGCTGGACGAGAAGAAGCGCGCCGCCATCACCGAGGCGAGCGAGCTGCGCGCCCAGCGCAACACGCTGAGCAAGCAGGTCGGTATGCTGATGGGACAGGCCAAGAAGGACCCGAGCAAGCTCGAGGAAGCCGAGGCCATCAAGGCCAAGGTCAAGGCGCAGGCAGAGCGTTTGGCGGAGCTGGAAAAGTCAGAGGTCGAGTACGAGGAGAAGCTGCACCAGGATATGCTGCAGATCCCGAACATCATCGACCCCAGCGTGCCCATCGGCCCCGACGACAGCTATAACGTCGAGGTGCAGCGCTTCGGCGAGCCGAAGACGCCGGATTTTGAAATTCCCTACCATACGGAGATCATGGAGCGCTTTGACGGCGTGGATATGGACGCCGCGGGCCGCGTGTCCGGTGCGGGCTTCTACTACCTGCTCGGCGACATCGCGCGGCTGCACGAGGGCGTGCTCGCCTACGCGCGCGACTTTATGATTGACAAGGGCTTTACGTTCTGCATCCCGCCGTTCATGATCCACGGCAACGTGGTCGAGGGCGTGATGAGCCAGACCGACATGGACGCGATGATGTACAAGATCGAGGGCGAGGACCTCTATCTGATCGGCACGAGCGAGCACTCGATGGTCGGCCGCTTCATCGGCGAGATTCTGCCCGAGGAGAGCCTGCCACAGACGCTGACCTCCTACTCCCCCTGTTTCCGCAAGGAGAAGGGCTCCCACGGCATCGAGGAGCGCGGCGTGTACCGCATCCACCAGTTTGAAAAGCAGGAAATGATCGTGGTCTGCAAGCCCGAGGACAGCATGAAGTGGTACGAGCAGATGTGGAAGTGGAGCGTGGAGCTGTTCCGCAGCATGGACATTCCCGTGCGCCAGCTCGAGTGCTGCTCCGGCGACCTCGCCGATCTGAAGGTCAAGAGCTGCGACATCGAGGCGTGGAGCCCGCGCCAGCAGAAGTATTTCGAGGTGTGCTCCTGCTCCAACCTCGGCGACGCGCAGGCGCGGCGGCTCAGGATCCGCGTCAAGGGCGCGGACGGCAGGATGTATCTGCCCCACACGCTCAACAACACCGTGGTCGCGCCGCCGCGTATGCTCATCGCGTTCCTGGAGAACAATTTGCAGGCCGACGGCAGCGTGCTCATTCCCGAGGTCCTGCGCTCCTACATGGGCGGCAAGGACAAGCTGGTGCCGAAGCATTGATTTTTGATAACAAATCGTAGTATTTCAATAATAAGATACTATTTGTTTTCAAAATAGACAAAGGAGACTTCTTATGAAGAAGTTTATGGAAGAATTCAAGGCGTTTGCCATGCGCGGCAACGTCATCGACATGGCCGTGGGTGTCATCATCGGCGGCGCGTTCAAAGCGATTGCCGACTCGCTGGTGAACGACATCATCAACCCCGCCCTTGGCGTCTTTACCGGCGGCCACACCGACCTTTCTGGTCTCTCCTTTTCCCTGCCGGGCGGCGGTGAACTGATGCTGGGTAATTTCATCAATGCCATTTTGAACTTCCTCATCATGGCCTTTGTGGTGTTCTGCATCATCAAAGCCATCAACAATATGCACGATAAGCTTTCCAAGCCCGAACCGGCCGCAGAACCGGAGCCGGAAAAGGAACCGGAACCGACAAAGGAGGAGCTGCTGCTCACCGAGATCCGCGACCTTTTGAAGGAGCAGAGCAAGTGACCGCGCTGCTGCGCGAGGGACTGCGGGAGCTGGGGCTGGACGAGAGCCGGGCGGAGACGCTTGAGCGCTTCGCCGCACTGCTGCTAAAAAAGAACGAGGTGATGAACCTCACCGCCATCACGGAGCCGGAGGCCGTCGCGCAGCTGCATCTGCTCGACAGCGCGGCGCTGACACGGTTCGTTGACCTCTCGGGGAAAACGGTGGTGGACGTCGGCACGGGCGCGGGTTTCCCGGGGATGCCGCTGCGTATTCTCAAGGACGACTTCGATCTGACGCTGCTCGACAGCCTCGGCAAGCGCGTCGCGTGGCTCGAGGAGGTCTGCGGTACGCTGGGGCTGAAGCGCGTGGAATGCGTTCACGCGCGGGCGGAGGAATTTGCCGCCGGACATCGGGAAAGCTATGACCTTGCGGTGTCGCGTGCCGTCGCACAGCTCAATGTGCTCTGCGAGCTGGCGCTGCCGCTTGTGAAGGTCGGCGGACAATTCCTCGCGATGAAGAGCGTGGACACCGAGGAGGAGATCGCCGCGGCAAAGGGCGCGATCAGAACGCTCGGCGGAAAAATCGTCAAGGTCGGGGATTACACCATCCCGACGAGTGGGGTCACGCACCGCGTGGTGGTGATCGAGAAGGTCTCCCCTACCCCGCCGAGGTATCCGAGGGCGTTCGCAAAGATCAAAAAGCAGCCGCTGTGAGCGGCTGACGGGAGTTTTCTATGGGACAGGTCATCGCCGTGGTGTCCGGAAAGGGCGGCACGGGAAAAACTTCATTCACCGCGCTCGTCGGGTCGGCGCTCGCCGAGATGGGACACCGGACGCTGTGCCTCGACTGCGACGTGGGTCTGCGGAATCTGGACCTGGCGCTCGGCATGAGCGACAGCGCGCTGATGGATTTTACCGACGTGATCGCCGGACGCGCGACGCTGGAGCAAGCCGCGGTGCGGCATCCGTACGGCTGCCGGCTGTATCTGCTCACCGCGCCGGTCGGGCTGCACGAGGATATCCGCACGAGCGAGATGAAAGGGCTGCTCGACGAGGTGCGCGAGAAATTCGACTACTGCCTCATCGACTCCGGCGCGGGGCTGGGCGACGCCTTCCGGCTCGCGACCTGCGCGGCGGACCGCGCGGTGGTGGTCGCGACGACCGATCCCACGAGCCTGCGCGACGCGCAGCGGACCGTGATGGAGCTGCGCGATTACCCGAACGGAAGGCTGCACCTAGTGGTCAACCGCGTGCGGCGCAAACTGCTCAAGGCGCTGAGCAGCAACATCGACGACGCCATCGACGCGGCGGGCCTGCCGCTGCTGGGCGTGATCCCCGAGGACGAGGGCATCCCCATCGCGCTGGGGCGCAGCGCCCTGACCGTATTCTCCCGCGAGAGCAGCGCCGAGATCGCCTGCCGCAACATCGCGCGCCGTCTCACCGGCGAGCGCGTGCCGCTGATGAAGCTGCCGCGGCGATAAAACAGAAAATCATAAATTTACGATAGAAAGGGGCGCGGTTATATGAATATCGCTCTCATGGCACACGACAACAAAAAAGACCTGATGGTGCAGTTCTGCACAGCCTATGCAGGCATCCTCTCCAAGCACACCATCTGCGCGACCAACATTACCGGCAAGATGGTCGCCGAGGCGACGGGTCTGCCCATCCACCTCTTCCTCGCGCGCGTACACGGCGGCGCGGAGCAGATCGGCGCACGCATCGCCTACAACGAGATCGACATGGTGCTCTTCTTCAACGACCCGCGCGATGAAAAGTCCTGCGAGAGCGTGAGCTATATTTCCCGCCTGTGCGACCAGAATAACATTCCCTTTGCCAGCAATGTGGCGACGGCGGAAATGCTCGTCCTCGGCCTCAGCCGCGGCGACCTCGACTGGCGCGACATCGTGAACCCGAAAACCAAGCCGTTTACGGCGTGATTTTGAATACAAATCGTATTATTTCAGCTTGAAATTACAGATAGGAGTTGTTATTGTCTTATGATGCAGTCCCGTACACACAACTGTAACCAGCTTCGCATCGAGAATGTGGGCGAGAAGGTCAAGCTCGTCGGCTGGATGGAAAACGTCCGCGAGGTCGGCGGCAATCTGGCGTTCGTCGTGCTGCGCGATTTCTACGGCACGACGCAGGTCGTCGTCGAGGACGAGGCCGACCTGAAGGTCATCAAGGGGATCAACAAGGAGAGCACCATCTCCGTCGAGGGCACCGTGCGCGAGCGCGCGAGCAAGAACAGCAAGCAGGCCACCGGCGAGATCGAGGTCGTGCCCGAGAAGATCGAGGTGCTCGGCCGCTGCCGCTACAATTCCCTGCCCTTTGAGATCAACCGCAGCCGCGAGGCCGACGAAACGCAGCGCCTGAAGTACCGCTACCTCGACCTGCGCAATCCAGCCGTCAAGAAGAACATCATCCTGCGCTGCCAGGTGATCGCCGCGCTGCGTCAGGCGATGATGGCGCACGACTTCCTGGAGATCACGACGCCGATTCTGACCGCCTCCTCCCCTGAGGGCGCGCGCGACTACCTCGTGCCCGCGCGCAAGCACCCGGGCAAGTTCTACGCGCTGCCGCAGGCGCCGCAGCAGTTCAAGCAGCTGCTGATGACGAGCGGCTTCGACCGCTACTTCCAGATCGCGCCCTGCTTCCGTGATGAGGACGCGCGCGGCGACCGCTCCCCCGGCGAGTTCTATCAGCTGGATATGGAGATGTCGTTCGCGACGCAGGAGGACGTGTTCGCCATCTGCGAGGACGTGCTGCCCCCCATCTTCGCGAAGTTCGGCACCTATGATATTGCATCCCAGCCGCCGTTCCGCCGCATCGCGTACAACGACGCGCTGGCGGTCTACGGCAGCGACAAGCCCGATCTGCGCATCGACCTGACTGCGACCGACGTGACGGAGCTGTTCGCCGAGAACGAATTTGAGGCGCTGCGCGGTCAGACGGTCAAGGCCGTGCCCATCACGGACTGCAAGCTGACGCGCAAGCATATCGACAAGCTGCTCGGCGACTGCGAGGTGCAGAGCGGCACGAAGAGCTATTGGTTCAAGGTCGATGAGAACGGCGAGCTCGCCGGCGGCATCGGCAAGTTCGTCGCCCCCATCAAGGCCGAGCTGACCGAGAAGCTGGGGCTCAAGCCCGATACGCTGGTCATCGTGTGCGCGGGCAAGCTCGCGACCAAGGCCGTGGGCGTCGCCATCAAGACCTTCGGCCCCGCCTGCGAGGGTCACATGGACAAGGAGCGCTACGAGTTCTGCTGGATCGTCGATTTCCCGATGTACGAGATCGGCGAGGAGAGCGGCGAGCTGGAGTTCTGCCACAACCCGTTCTCGATGCCCAAGGGCGGCATGGAGACGATGCTGGCCGCCGAGCGCGGCGAGCTCGACCCGCTGAGCATCACCGCCGACCAGTACGACCTCGTCTGCAACGGCGTGGAGCTCAGCTCCGGCGCGGTGCGCAACCACGATCCCGAGATCATGATCAAGGCGTTTGAGCTGGTGCGGCTCGGCGAGGACGACGTGAAGGCCAAGTTCCCCGCGATGTACAACGCCTTCTGCTACGGCGCGCCGCCGCACGCCGGCATTGCTCCGGGCGTGGACCGCATGGTGATGCTGCTCGCGGGCGAGGATTCCATCCGTGAGATCATTCCGTTCCCGATGAACAAGAACGCGCAGGACATCATGATGGGCGCGCCGAGCGAGGTCACGCAGAAGCAGCTCGACGAGCTGCACATCGCCGTGACAGCGCACGAGGACGAGTAATACGCGCGCCCAGCGAGCGCAAGCGAGCCGCCGCGAAAGCGGCGTACATATCAAGGGGCCATTCTCTACCGTAGAGAATGGCCCCTTTGGAACCCCAAGAGAGCGCAAGGGCTGCGCCCTTGACCTGCCATTGGAGGTTTTTCTATAGAACAACTGCACGCGCTGCGCAAAGGAGTGCGCGCGGCTTCTTTATCGGCTTTCGATTTGGTCTGCTCCTTGCGGCCGCTGCCGCTCTGCGGCGGGGTTACGAGGCTACTATTGCTCGTCCGTGAAGGTAAAAAGCTCGTTTGGTGTACAATCAAGAAGCTGACAAAGGACCTCGATATTTTCGTATCGAATCGACTTTGTCTGGTTGTTTACCATTTTGCTGAAGTTCTGGTAGCTCATACCGAGCTGCTGATATAACCAATACTTTGTTTTCCCTTTGCGTTCCAAAAGTGCCAGTGCATTTAATGTTACCATATCTCATGCTCCCATTAGCTAATGAATTAGTGCTATTTTAAGGAAGCATTCCTCTTGACATATAGACTAATACATTAGATAATGTTTACATCAGATATCGGAGGTAGTAGGGTATGGGTATCTATCAGCTTTGCTATTTGAAAATGCACAGCGGTATGCTGTTTTTGGCCGGACATACGGAGGATAAGGAGAAGGAAACACTGCTAAAGGCGTTGTCTGATGTGATGGACGCGGCCCGCAAGGCGATGGCAGGCAAAAGCTTTGCGCGATCTCCCTATCGCGCTCCCATTGCGGCACTGGCCGCGGGCGCGGCTGCCGCGCTCGCCTATCTGGAGCAGGGAGAACGGGAAAAAATGCGTGAGGAAATCCTGACGGCTTTGAACGCCGCCGCAAAATAATTGTCCGTAACCCCGCCGCAGCAGCGGCTGAGCGGACATAGGCGCAGACCAAATCGAAAGCCGATAAAGAAGCCGCACGCACTCCTTTGCGCAGCGCGTGCAGTTGTTCTATAGAAAAACCTCCAATGGCAGGTCAAGGACGCAGTCCTTGCGCTCTCTGGGGGTTCCAAAGGGGGTATTCTCTACGGTAGAGAATACCCCCTTTGATATGCGCGTCGTGTGAAGCGCGGCGGTTTTTTGATGCAAGCGCTATGAATACGCCGCGACGTGCTCGCGGTAATACTGCACAGCGAGCCAGCTGCGGTAGAAGCTGCGGTCGGTGTCGCTGAGGACGGAGGTCAGGACGCCGTCGTGCAGAAAGAGCCCGTTCGTGTGCAGCAGCGGCGAGATGTCCCGCATGGCGCGGGAGAGCTGCATATAGCCGGGGCCGGCCCAGCCGCACGCGTCGAACAGCCGCGTCATCAGGAAGCAGGGCGAAAAGTCGCCGCCGTCGCCGGTGAAGTCCTCGCCGAGGACCTCCTTCGCCGCGCGATTCGCCCAGATGAGATAGGGCGTGGCGTAATAGTTCCGGAAGCCGGCAAGCGTGGACGTGTCAAAATCAATGCCCATCTCCTCATAGACCGAGCCGCCGTTGCCCATCCACGGCTTGTGGTCACCGAAGAGCACGAGCACCACGGGGGTATCGCGCGCGTCCAGCTCCTGCGTCAGACGGACATATTCGCGGACCGTTTCATTCACGCCGAAGAGGTAGTTGTTGAGCATATTGCAGCTCTCCTGCGACCAGCCGCTTGCTTCGGGCGAAACATAGGGAACGGTGCTCTCCGTTTCGGCGTAGGGGCCGTGATTCTGATAGCTCACCGCGAAGGAGAACAGGGGCGAGCCGTCCGCCGCGTCGAGGTCGGCGAGCAGGTAGTCCGCGAGCTGTTGGTCAGAATGCCACATGGCGACGTAGGGGTCGACCAGCTCGCCGAAGCCGTTTTCCGTGAAAACGCTCCGTTCAAAGCCGAGGTAGTCGTTCACGCGCTCGCGGTCATAGAACCAGCTGTAGCCGGGGTGCGCGTAGTGCGCCGCGTAGCCCTGTGCCGTGAAGTAGCGGACGTAGGAGCCGGTCGCGCCGCGGTATTCGTCGTGCTCGCTCGCGCCGGTGAGGAAGCCCCACTCGGTATCCACGGTGCCGCCCGCGAAGATGTTCGTGAGCAGGCGGCCGGAGAGGCTCTGCTCCTCGAGCGCGTGCCAGGGGGCATAGACCTCCTGCACCGTGTCGAAGCCGGCGAGGGCGTCGAAGTCGGTCAGGTCGCAGAACGCCTCGAGCATCACGCCCATGACGGCGATCTTCTCCCCCTCCGGAATGTCTTCATCGGGGAAGGACTCAAGCAGCGTCTGCGCCGCGCGGGCATCGTAGCCCTCCGGCTTTTCGGGGAACAGCTCCGGCACCGAGTGCAGGAAGGAAAGCGCAAAGCCGCGGGAAAGATAGACCTCGTTGTCCGACCAGATATTGATGAGCGCGTCGTTCGCCGTCCTTCCGTAGACGGCTTCGTCGGTGTAAGCGCCGAGGTACGCGCCGACGCCCAGCAGCACGCAGGCCGCCGCGCCCAGCGCGCGGGCGCGCCGGCGCTTATCGCCGCGCGGCATGAGGAGCACGGCAAAGGCCAGCATCGCACCGAGGAGCGCGACCGCCATGTTGACCTCGGCGGTCCGTTCAAATTCGTATTGACTCATGATGCCGCCCGCCGTGCGCAGGAGCAGGATATCGCTCGCGCGCATCGGATCGCCGCGCAGCATGACCTTATAATAGTTGATGAGTGTGAGGCCCACACCGAAAAGGCCGCTGAGCAGCACGCCGCACCAGCAGCGGCCGGACAGAAAATAGCCCAGCCATGCGAGCAGCAGCGGCGGGAAAAGGTTCAGCGCCAGCAGCAGCGGATGATCGAGATAGGACCGGTACAGCTCTGCCTGCGGGAGAGCGGCATCCGCGCAGGCCGTGAGCCACAGGCCGAGAAAGCCGATGCCGACGCCGAGGAGCGTGAGCAGCACGGCGAGGTAGGCGCGGTGGGCGCGGAGCGTCCCGCGGCTCGCGCCGTCGGGCGGAAAAACAAGGCGAGAAAGCTTCAAATCGGGTTCCCCTTCAAAAAGAATAACAGAATTATAACAGATTTTTCGGCAAAAACAACCGCCATTTCCCACCATTCCGCCAAATCCCGCTCAATGTGAGAAAAAAAGGACGGTGAAACGGGGGTGAGGGTATTGCATTTTCTTGGCAAAGCCTTTATAATTATACTAAATCTTCGTCATGCGGCCTGAAAATATTTTAGGTGTTATGACGAAACAAAAGAAAGGGAGAACATCATGGAAAAGCTCTTTAAGCTCCAGGAGAACGGCACCACGGTAAAAACCGAGCTGCTTGCCGGTCTCACGACGTTCATGACGATGGCTTACATCATCGCCCTGAACCCCAACCTGCTGACCAACTTCGCGGTCGGCACCCCGCTGTGGAACGGTGTGTTCCTGGCAACCTGCATTGCCTCCGCCATCGGCACCATCTGCATGGCCTTCATGGCCAACAAGCCCTTCGTTATGGCTCCCGGCATGGGTCTGAACAGCTTCTTTGCCGTGGTCGTGGCCAACATCACCGTCATCAACAACTGCGAGTATGAGTCCGCGTTCCAGGCCGGTCTGGTCATCATCCTCGTCGAGGGCATCGTATTCCTCGTCCTCACCCTCCTGAAGGTCCGTGAGAAGATCGTCGAGGCCATTCCTCTCGGCGTCCGCTACGGCATTGCCCCCGCCATCGGCCTGATGCTGATGAACATCGGTCTCGGCTCCAACGTCGGCATCTATGCCGAGGGCAACGGCTTCACCAGCCCCTTCTACATCATGCGCGACTTCTTCGGCGCCCTGACCCCCAGCATCATCAAGGGCAGCATGGGCGACATCGGCTATCACACCATGGTCCTCACCGCCATCACCGCCTTCCTCGGCGTGTTCATGATGGTCGTTCTGGCCAAGAAGGGCATCAAGGCCTCCGTTCTGCTCGGTATGCTCTTCTCCTCCGTGCTCTACTGGGCCGGCAGCTTCCTGTTCCTGGGCGTGAATCCGTTTGCCAGCCTTGAGACCGCGAGCTTCGTGCCCCCCTTCGCCGACATGGTCTCCACCACTCTCTTCAAGTTTGACTTCGCCGGCTTTGTGAACATCGGCTGGTTCACCGCCATCACCCTGATCATCACCTTCTGCATGATCGATATGTTCGACACCATCGGCACCCTCGTCGGCACGGCCTCCCGCGCCGGCATGGTCGATAAGGACGGCAATATGCCCAAGATGAAGGAAGCCCTGCTCTCCGATGCCATCGGCACCATCGCGGGCGCTGCCACCGGTACCTCCACCGTCACCACCTTCATCGAGTCCGCTTCCGGCGTTGAGGCCGGCGGCCGCACCGGTCTGACCGCGCTGACCACCGCCGTTCTCTTCCTTGCCTGCATGTTCCTCGCCCCCATCGCCGCCATCATCCCCGGCGCTGCGACCTCCGCCGCGCTCATCTACGTCGGCGTGCTGATGCTCCAGGGCCTCAAGAACGTCAACTTCGACGATATGGATCAGATGCTGCCGGTGTCCATCATGCTCATCGGTATGCCCGTGTCCGGCTCCATCGGCCACGCCATCGGTCTGGGCCTGATCTCCTACACCGTGGTCAAGGTCTTCTCCGGCAAGGCCAAGGACGTCAGCGTTCTGACCTATGTCATCTCCCTCCTCTTCCTCATCAAGTTCTTCGCGGTGGTGTAAGACCCATACAGCGGCATAAGAAAGAGCGCCCGAATGGGCGCTCTTTCCTTTTGGCTTTTTACTTGTAGAAATCCGTGCCGTCCTCAATGACGATGGGCAGGCCGTTGTGGTAGACAGGAATGGTTTGAAATTTGAAGCGCGAGACGCGGTGCTTATGGTCGATCTGCTCTTTAATGGCGGGATCGGCGACGCCCTTGCGGACGTATTCGTTCACCGCGTGGTAGGAAAAGCCGAGGTTGTCCTCGTCGGTCTTGCCGGTCAGGCCGTCGGACGGGGGCTTGATGAGGAAGCGCTCGGGCAGACCCAGCGCGCGGCCGATGGCGATGACCTCCTCGGTGGTGTACATCCCGATGGGCGAGAACGCGCCCGCGCTGTCGCCGTAGATGGTGCAGTAGCCGACCCAGTCCTCGGAAAGGTTGGAGGTGTTGACCACGATGCCCGCGTCCATGCTCTGGGCGATGGCGTACAGCGTCGCCATGCGGATGCGGGAGGGGAGGTTGACGGTGGTCTGGCGGCTGGCCTCGATGCCGAGGCGGGCCATCTCGCCCAGAATGCCGCTCGTGCCGCCGTGGATGTTGAAGGTGTAGTGCTTGATGCCGAGGAAGTCCACGATGCCGTTGGAGTAGTCGATGTCGGGCTGGACGCCGTCGGGCATGAGGACGCCGAGGACGTTCTCGCGGCCATACGCCTCGACGCACAGCGCGGCGATCACCGAGCTGTCCTTGCCGCCGGAGATACCGACGACGGCGGTCTTGCCGCCGCAGCCTTTCATCTGCGCGCGCATCCAGTCGAGCAGGGCAGGAATGTGGTCCGCGGCCTTGAAATCCTTGAGATCGTACATAGCTTGCGCTCCTTTTTTGAAATTTGCTGTCATTGTAGCGCAAAAAAGCGCGGATTGCAATGGAGGGAGCGCAGAAATTCTCATTTCATCGGTCTTTTCCGCGCACGGATGTGACAAAATCAGTCGATCAGGGCGCGCAGCTCGTCGAGCGAGAGCGAAGGCTGGAGGGCAAGGCCGACGCCAAAGCCGACGACGCGGGCAAGCTGCCCGGCGCGCGCGTCGATGTCGCGCGGCGTGACCATGACGCTCCCCTGTCCGCGCAGGGCGGCGGGATCGGGGAGGTCCGCCCCGGCCTCGTCTAAAAGGTCGAGCGCGAGCGTGGCGGCATCCACCACGGTGGGGACGCCGACGGCGAGAACGGGAACGCCGAGCGTCTCGCGCGTGAGGGCGCGGCGGTGGTTGCCGACGCCCGAGCCGGGGACGATGCCGGCATCCGTGAGCTGGACGGTGGTGCAGACGCGCCCGAGGCTCTGCGACGCCAGCGCGTCGACGGCAACGACAAGGTCGGGGCGCACGGTCTCCACCGCGCCGCGCACGAGCTCGGCGGCCTCCAATCCCGTTGTGCCGAGGACGCCGGGCGTCAGCACGCTGACATCCGCGAGCGCATCGAAGGCGGCGCAGCCCTTCAGGTGGCGCGTGGCGGGCACATGATCGGCGGCGCGGGGACCGATGACGTCGGGCGTCATAGCGCGGTTGCCGAGTCCGACCACGAGGGCGGTATCGACCGTTCCTTCGAGGAGAGCGCGCAGCTCGTCGCGGAGCGCGAGCGCCGCGCGCTCCGTGTACGCGGGGTCCTCGGGAGAAATCGCGCGCAGGTCGAGCGTGACGTAGGTCCCGCGCGGCTTGCCGAGGGCGCGCGAGGCCGCCTTGCTCTCCACCGTCACCGTGGTCACGGCGCAGCCGCGGCGCGTCCGCTCGGTGAGCGTGAGGCCGTCGATGGCGTCGTCCCTTTGCGCCGCGCGGAACAGCGCGTGCGCCTCCAGCGCCAGGTCCGTCCGCCGTGCGTTCATAAAACCGCCTGCCTTCCACTAAATCTTGTATATTGCTCTCATTATGTCCCCTAAATTTTGAAGCATACAAAAAAGTGGAGAAAATCTGAAAAAAGTGCTTGCAATTCCTCGAAAACTTTGTTAAAATACCATTCTGCACGGTGGATTTTTTATGTTCGCCGTCAAATCCCAACCGGAGGAGGTGTTTGGTTTGCCGAATATTAAGTCTGCCAAGAAGCGCGTCCAGCTCGCTGAGGTGCGTAACGCCCGCAACAAGGCTGACAAGTCCGCACTGAAGACCGCACTCAAGAAGTTCGAGGCGGCTGCCGCTGAAGGCAATCGCACCGAGGCCGAGGGTGCTTACAAGGTCGCAGTGAAGATCGTGGACAAGTCTGCCGCGAAGGGTCTGCTGCACAAGAACAACGCTGCTCACAAGAAGAGCGCCATGACCACCAAGCTCAACAGCATTGGCTGATCGAACCAAACAGCGAGAGACGTCCGCGAGGACGTCTCTTTTTTGTCTGCCGATCAAAAGACTGCTTTTGGAGCCGCTTATTTACAATTTGTTCACACGGTTTTCAAGTTTTAGCCATAAATCGCTGGTATCTTAATACTTGCAAAGGGGTTACGTGATCCCCGATGTGATTTTCTCCCTCCTAAAAATACACACAACACACAGCCAAAAGCCCCCGTCGAAAGACGGGGGCTTTTGGTGTCTTATCGGGGCAGGAGCTCCGACGCGCGGCAGAGCGGGAACGCGGGTTGCGTTTGCGCGCGCGGCATGGTAAAATCAGGGAAAGAGCCGCGGAACGCGGCAAAGAGAAGCACACAACGCGCGAACAAATGAGGGAAATACACGATGAAACGAAGAATTTTTGCGCTGCTTGCGGCGCTGTGCCTGCTCGCGGGCTGCGCGGGCAAAACGGAGCCGGACGCGCCGGCCGTTGACCCCGCGCCACCGACGGTCGACCCGACGCCGGTCACGCCGACGGAGCCGAGCGAGGCCGAGCAGGCTGAGGCGCGACTGCGCGAACGCATCGCGGGGATGTCGATCGAGGAAAAGGTCGGGCAGATGTTCTTTGTCCGCTGTCCCGAAATGGGCGCGGCGGAGGATGTAGCTGCCTACCACCTCGGGGGGCTGCTGCTCTTTGGGCGGGACTACAAGGACGCAGACGGCGGCTGGCTGAGCGCGGAGGAGCTGACGGCGAAGCTCGAGAGCTATCAGGCCGCGGCGGAGCTTCCGCTCTTCATCGGCAGCGACGAGGAGGGCGGTACGGTAACGCGCGCGAGCCGCGACCCGAAGCTCTTCGCGCAGCCGCTGCCCTCGCCGCAGGAGCTGTATGCCGCGCGCGGCATGGACGGTCTTGCCGCGGAGACGCTGGACTATAACAAGCAGCTTCTGGCGCTCGGCATCAACGTGAACCTTGCGCCGGTGTGCGACGTATCCACCGACGCGGGTGACTTCATCTACGCGCGCTCGTTCGGCGGAGACGCCGCGGCGACGAGCGAATTTGTGACGGCGGCGGTCGGCGCGATCCGGGACGCGGGGGTGGCGGCGGTCCTCAAGCACTTCCCCGGCTATGGGAACAACGCCGACACGCACACGGGCGTCGCCATCGACAAGCGGCCGTATGAGACGTTCGAGCAGAGCGACTTCTTGCCGTTCCGGGCGGGCATGGAAGCGGGCGCGCCGTTCGTGCTCGTGAGCCACAACGTGGCGGAGTGCATGGACGCTGCGCTGCCGGCGTCCCTCTCCCCCGCCGTGCATGAGGTACTGCGGGAGACGCTGGGCTTCGACGGCATCGTGATCACGGACGACCTCGCGATGGACGCGGTGAAGCAGTACGCGAACGGCGAGGCCGCGGTGCTGGCGGTGCTCGCAGGAAACGATATGCTCATCACGAGTGACTACCAAAACGACATTCCCGCCGTGCTCGCGGCGGTGGCGGACGGGCGCATCGCGGAGCGCGAGATCGACGCGCACGTGCTGCGTATTCTGCGCTATAAGCAGGCGCAGGGGTGGATCGAATAGGATTTTTTGGAATTTCGGAACAAAACGGCGCGGCTTTGCGTCAAAAGATGCAAAGGTCCTGCTTTTGGAAGAGGCAGGACGGAAACAGAAAGGAGCGAAAGAAATGAAAAGGTCTCTGCGAAACAGTATTCTCTTGCTGCTGACGGCGATGCTGCTGACAGTATCGGCCCTTGCCGACTCGGGGCCGAAGGCCCAGCTGACGGTGAAGGTGGTAAACGCGCCGAGCGAGCCGTACTACCTCGATCTTTTGGAAAAGGGGGATTATCAGGGGCACACCTATGGCTCCGGAGACGGGGATGACACATACAGCGGGCTGGATTGGAGCTACTCCGAGGAGGAAATCGCCGCGCTGGATGACGAGCTGCTGGACGCGCTGCGGGCAGCGGTGCCGGAGGGCTGGCACGCCTGCACCGCGCAGGGGACAAACGGCGCGCCGATGTGGGGCGACCTGATCGGCAGCGACGCAGGCGGGGTGCGGCTCCACTCCTTCCGCTACCATGGCGTACCGGATACGTATCGGATCATTCTCGTGACAAAAAGCGGCGAGAGCTGGGTGTCCGATACGCTGCACCGCGCGACGCTGCAATCGAGCGCGACGGTGAATTGGGCGAAAAGGACCGCGAGCGCGCCGAGCGCGGCGACCGCCTATCTGCTGCAATTTTTCTGCACCCTCCTCCCTACCCTGCTGATCGAGGGCGTGCTGCTGCTCGCCTTCGGCTATCGGAGCCGTCGGAGCTTGCTGGTGTTTCTGCTCGTGAACCTTGTGACGCAAGGCGGCTTCGCGCTCTACCTTGCCGTGACGGTGCTCAACCACGGCGTGAGCGGGTGGTCGCTGCTGTTCTACATTCCCATCGAAATTATCATTACCGCAGTCGAGCTGCTGTGCTACCGCCGGCTGCTGACGGAGAAGGGCCGAGGGCGCGCGGTGGGCTACGCCGTCGCCGCAAATGTCTGCTCCGCGACGGTGGGGTTGCTGCTCATCGACCCGCTGTGGAGGTTCATCGTCAGCATTTCTTAGAAACTATTTTGCGCCCCGCACGGGCGCGGAAACGAAAGGAAATTTTTTCATGGAGACCGAAAAGCTATACTATGCCGACCCCTTTCTGACGGAATTTGACGCGCGGGTGCTTGCCTGCGAGGCGGAAAAGGGCGGCTATGCCGTGGTGCTCGACCGCACGGCGTTCTATCCCGAGGGCGGCGGGCAGCCGTATGACACCGGCGTGCTCGGCGGCGTCGAGGTGAGCGAGGTACATGAAAAGGCGGGCGTCGTCACGCACAAATGCGCCGCTCCCCTGCCCGTGGGCGAGACGGTGCATGGGAAGCTCGACTGGGCGCGGCGCTTCGACCACATGCAGCAGCACTCCGGCGAGCACATCTGCTCGGGGCTGATCTGCGCGCGCTACGGCTGCGACAACGTGGGCTTTCACATGGGCGCGGAGAGCGTGACCATCGACTTCAACGCCGACATTCCGTGGGAGGAGCTGCTGGAGATCGAGGCAGCGGCGAACCGGTACATCTATGAGGATCACGCCATCGACATCCAGCTCCACCGCGGCGCGGAGCTGGACGCGATCGACTACCGCAGCAAAAAGCCGCTTGAGGGCGACGTGCGCATCGTGACCTTCCCCGGCGCGGACTGCTGCGCGTGCTGCGGCACGCACGTCATGCGGAGCGGACAGGTCGGCATCGTGAAATTCCTCTCCGTGCAGAAGTTCCGCGAGGGCGTGCGCATCGAGCTGCTGTGCGGCGGGCGGGCATACCGCTATCTCTCCGCCTGCTGGGCGCAGGACGTGGCGGCCGCGCAGGCGCTCTCGGTCAAGCCGACGGCCTCCGCCGCGGCGGTCGAGCGCTTGCAGGGCGAGCTTTCCGCGCTTAAGCTGCGCTGCGCAAAATTGGAGGAGAGCGTGTTCGCGGGCGTCGCGGCGCGGTATGCGGGCAGCGGCGATGTGCTGCTTTTCGAGGACGAGATGGGCGGCGAGAGCGTGCGCAGGCTCTGCGACGCGGTGGCGGAGACCTGCGGCGGGCGCTGCGCGGTGTTCGCGGGCGCGGGCAGCGCGTGGAAATACGCCATCGGACAGCGCGGCGGCGATCTGCGCGCGCTGACAAAGGAGCTGAACGCGGCGCTCTCGGGGCGCGGCGGCGGCATGCCGGAGTTCGTGCAGGGCAGCGTCGGCGCGGAGCGCGAAGCCATCGAGGCGTTCTTTGCGGAAAAGTGACTTGACAAGCGCGCGGCGGCGTGCTATGCTACGCACAACAAAAGGCTGTGAGAAAGAAGCCTTTTCCCTTCGGCGCAGCAGAGAGAGGACGGTCGGTGCGAGTCCTCGCGGCAGGGAAAGGGCGGCGCTTTTGAGCCGCGCGGCGGAAATGCCGCGCCGGTCCCCGCCGTTATCGGGAATGAAGTGCCCCGCCTCCAACGGGGAATTCAGGTGGAACCACGGACAATGCTTTGTTCGCCCTGAGCCGAATATCGGCTCAGGGCGTTTTTGCTGTGCAAAAACGCAAGGTTTTGAGCCGCGTCCCTCGCCGCCAACGCGGCGATCGGGGCGCATGGCGTCAAAATTGCGTACACGCAATTTTGAAAACGCTCCGGGCCACCAAACGAAAAGGAGAAGAAACCATGAAAAACACCGAAAAGACGATGGACAAGATCGTTGCCCTGTGCAAGAACCGCGGCTTTGTGTTCCCCGGCAGCGAGATCTACGGCGGCCTTGCCAACACCTGGGACTATGGCCCGCTCGGCGCGGAGCTGAAGAAGAACATCAAGAACGCCTGGTGGAAGAAGTTCGTGCAGGAGAATCCCTACAACGTCGGCCTCGACGCGGCGATCCTGATGAATCCCCAGACCTGGGTGGCGAGCGGCCATCTGAGCGGCTTCTCCGATCCTCTGATGGACTGCCGCGAGTGCCACGAGCGCTTCCGCGCGGATAAGCTCATCGAGGACTGGTGCGCGGAGAACGGCTTCGAGCTGAGTAAGCCCATCGACGCCTTCTCCCAGAGCGAGATGAAGGACTTTGTTGAGGAGCATAACATCCCCTGCCCCACCTGCGGCAAGCACAACTTTACCGACATCCGTCAGTTTAACCTGATGTTCAAGACGTTCCAGGGCGTGACCGAGGACGCGAAGAACACCGTGTATCTGCGTCCCGAGACGGCGCAGGGCATTTTCGTCAACTTCAATAACGTCCAGCGCACGACGCGCAAAAAGCTGCCGTTCGGCATCGGTCAGATCGGCAAGAGCTTCCGCAACGAGATCACCCCGGGCAACTTTATCTTCCGCGTGCGCGAGTTCGAGCAGATGGAGCTGGAGTTCTTCTGCAAGCCCGGCACCGACCTCGAATGGTTCCAGTATTGGCGCACGTTCTGCCACAACTGGCTGCTGTCCATCGGTCTGAAGGACGAGAATCTGCGTCTGCGCGACCACGATCCCGAGGAGCTGTGCTTCTACTCCAAGGCAACGACGGACTTCGAGTTCCTGTTCCCCTTCGGCTGGGGCGAGCTGTGGGGCGTCGCCGACCGCACGGACTACGACCTGACGCAGCATTCCAACACGAGCGGCGAGAAGCTGGTCTACCGCGAGGGCGAGGGCAAGGACATGGTGGAGTATATCCCCTATGTCATCGAGCCGAGCCTCGGCGTGGAGCGCAGCGTGCTGGCCGTGCTGTGCGACGCCTACGACGAGGAGGTCGTCGGGCAGGACAAGAAGGGCAACGACGATGTGCGCGTGGTACTGCACTTCCATCCCGCGCTCGCGCCGTTCAAGGCCGCGATCCTGCCGCTGAGCAAGAAGGAGGTCCTCACCGGCCCCGCGCAGGAGCTGTATGCCGAGCTGAGCAAGGAGTTCATGGTCGATTACGACGAGACCGGCTCCATCGGCAAGCGCTATCGCCGCGAGGACGAGATCGGCACGCCGTTCTGCATCACCTTTGACTTCGAGACCGTCGGCGACGAGAACACGCCCGCCGACCACTGCGTGACCGTGCGCGAGCGCGACACGATGCAGCAGGTGCGTATGCCCATCAGCGAGGTCAAGGCGTATCTGCGCGAGAAGTGCGCGTTCTGAGATCATCCTGCCGCACTTTGCGGCACACATAACCAAAGGGGGTATTCTCTGCCGTAGAGAATACCCCCTTTTTGCCGCGCGGCTTTACGCGCGGCTTTATTTGTATTTCCGGCTCTCGGCCACGGCGAGCTCGTCGCAGCGGTTGTTGTATTCGTTCTCCGCGTGCCCCTTGACCCAGTGGTAGCGGATGTCGTGCGTCGCGATGAGCGGCAGCAGCCGCTCCCAAAGGTCCACGTTCAGCGCGGGCTTCTTGTCGCTCTTGACCCAGCCCTTTTTCTGCCAGCCGTACACCCAGCCCTTGCTCAGCGCGTCGATGACGTACTTGGAATCCGAGTACAGCTCGACCTCGCACGGCTCCTTCAAAAGGCGCAGAGCCTCGATGACGGCGGTAAGCTCCATGCGGTTGTTGGTGGTCTGCGCCTCGCCGCCGGAGAGCTCGCGCTCGTGCGCCCCGTATCTAAGCACCGCGCCCCAGCCCCCGGGACCGGGGTTGCCGCTGCACGCGCCGTCGGTATAAATGGTGACGTTCTTCATATCGGCTCTCCGTTCAGACGGCGCGTGCCTGCCATGCGAGCGGTTGCCCCGCAAGGGGCGAGCGAGTTGGCATTGACCGGGTTTGCGAGGCAAACCCCGCCGTCGGTATAGATGGTGACGGTTTTCATAGAACACCTCTGTTTCGCCGCTGTGTACGGCGTATTTCGCAGGGGTGGTTCTCTTTGCGAAAGAGAATCACCCCTGCGCGACCCCAAGAGAACGCAAGGGGCTATCCGCCCCTTGACCCCCGAACTGCCCGTATTGAACTACTTTTTGGGAACAGTATGGCGGTGTTTTTCTTCTGAACGATTTGGTGTGCTTCTCTTTCCGCTCAGCCGCTGCTGCGGCGAATGTCGTTTGCTTTTCGGGTTACTGACGGAGTGTGTGGCGGGATTTGACGCGCGCGACACGCTGGGTGTACTCCTCGCGGTCGAGGATGCCGGCGTCGTAGAGGACCTTCAGGCTCTCGAGACGGCCCTCGCAGCTGTCGACGCCGGCGGCGTGGACGCGCAGGGAGTCCGCCTGCTGGCGGCGCGCCTCCGCCCATCGCTTCTCGCTGTGGCGGCGCTCGGCGGCGTGCTCACGCGCCTGCTCCGCTTCGATATCGCGCCCGCTCGGGCGGCGCGGACTCTTTTTGAGGGCATTGACGGCGCTGTTGAGCTTGTCGGACACCTCACCGCCGGCGGCAGACTGGCGGAGCCTTTCCGCCCATTCCTCCGCGGTGGGGCCGACGTTCTGTGTGCGCTTCTTCTTGCCCTCCCCCTCACTTTTTGCAGCGAGCTTGCCAAAGACGATGACAGCGGCAACGATCATTATTAAAAAATCCATTCTGCTCTCCTCCTTACAGGTCGCTTAGAATGTCGCGGCGCTTGGCCTCGTACTCCTCCTCGGTGATGAGGCCGCGGTCGTAGAGGCTGCGCAGCTCGGTCAGGCGCGCTTCCGCGTCGGAGCGCGGAGCGGCGCGGCGGTCGTCCGGCTCGTCGTCCGTGATCTCGTAGCCGCCCATCCTGACCTTGCCTGCGGCGACAAGAAAATTATAAATGCCTATGCCGAAGGCCAGCAGGCACCAAAGGACCGTGAAGGCCGTGATGGCCGGATCGAAGCCTATGGGCATCACAAAAAGGCCGAAGCAGCCCATGATGCAGGCGACGATGCCGCCGAAGATACTCTCGCCCCTGGTCGGGCGGCGGGTGATGCGCCGTCTTCTCATCTCATACCTCCTCAGTCGGTTCCTCAGACGCAGCGTGCATACTGCCCTGAATGTCGGGGTCCTCGTCGAGCGCCGGCTTGCGCTTGCCCTGCCACTTCGCGCGGTGCTCGTCCTCCGCGGGGCCTACGCCGCTGCCGATGAGCTTACCGAAGGCGCCGAAGGCGAGGAGCAGAGCGGCAATCAGAAGGTACTTCATGGTGTTTTCTCCTTTCTGCGTCTGACGGGGTTTTGTTCTTTTCTATCCACAGTATCGCATAAAACCGGAAAAAAGTCTACAACAATAAAGTTGCGCCGGAGCATTCCGACGCAACTTTGCTTTTACATGGGGCTTATTCGTCTGCGTTTTCCACAGGGGTGGGGACCTCCGCCGTCTCCGGCGCGGGGGCTTCCTCATGCTCGGCGAGCGCCATGGAGATGACCTGATCGCCCTCCTCCTTGAAACGCATGACGATGACGCCCTGCGTGGCGCGGCCTGTGGAGCGGATGTCCGCGACGGGGGTGCGGATCAAAATGCCCGCGCGGGTGACGAGGAGCAGGTCCTCGCTGCCGTCCACGACCTTGACGCCCACGACGCCGCCGGTCTTTTCGGTGACAGAATAGTTCTTGATGCCGAGGCCGCCGCGGTTGGTGATACGGTATTCCTCGACCGGCGTCTTCTTGCCGAAGCCGTTCTCGGTGATGGAAAGGACCTGCTTGCCCGCCTGTGCGCGGGCGGCGCCGACGACGTAGTCGCCCTCACGCAGACGGATGCCGCGCACACCGACGGCGGTGCGGCCCATGGCGCGGACGTCGGTCTCGTCAAAGACGCAGGCCATGCCGTCGTGCGTGGCGATGAGGATGCGCTGGCTGCCGTCCGTCTCGCGGACCGCCACCAGCTCGTCGCCCTCGTCAAGGCTCAGGGCGCGGATGCCGTTGCTGCGCAGGTTCTTGAGCGTTTCAACGGGCAGGCGCTTGACCGTGCCGTTGCGTGTGACCATGGTGAGGTAGAGCTTTTCGTCGCCCTTTTCGCGGAAGTGGAGCATGGCCTGCACGTGTTCTCCGGTCTCGACCTGGATGATGTTGACGATGTTCGTGCCCTTGGCGGCCTTACCGCTCTCGGGGATCTGATAGCCCTTCTTGCGGTAGACCTTGCCGGTGTCGGTGAAGAAGAGGATGTAGTCGTGCGTGGAGGCGGTGAACACGTCCACGACGGTGTCCTCCTCGCGGGTGGTGATGCCCTTTTTGCCCATACCGCCCTTGCCCTGCGCGGCATACTCACTCACGCCGGTGCGCTTGATGTAGCCGTTCTGCGTGAGGGTGAAGACGCACTGCTCTTCCTCGATGAGGTCCTCAATGTCTATCTCGTCCTCGACGTCCTGGATTTCGGTCTTGCGCTCGTCGCCGTACTTGTCGCGAATTTCGATCAGCTCGTCCTTGAGGACGCCCTTGAGCATCGTTTCGTTGGAAAGAAGCTCAACGAAGTAGGCGATCTTCTTTTCCAGCTCGTCATACTCGTTCTGGAGCTTTTCGCGGTCGAGACCTTGCAGGGCCTTGAGGCGCATTTCAAGAATGGCCTGCGCCTGAATGTCGGAGAGCGAAAAGCGCGCCATGAGCTTTTCCTTGGCGTCGTCGTAGCTGGTGCGGATGATGTGGATGACCTCGTCGATGTTGTCCTGCGCGATGAGGAGTCCTTGCAGCAGATGCTCGCGCGCGCGCGCCTTCTTGAGGTCGTACTGCGTGCGGCGGGTGATGACCTGCTCCTGATAGGTGAGGTATTCATCGAGAATGTGGCGCAGGGAGAGGATCTTCGGCTGCTTCTGGTTATTGACCAGCGCAAGCATATTGATGGCGAAGCTGGTCTGGAGCTGCGTCTGCGTGAACAGGCGGTTCAAAACGACCTGCGGGTTCGCGTCGCGCTTGAGCTCGATGACGATGCGCATACCGGTGCGGTCGGTCTCGTCGCGGATATCGGAGATGCCCTCCAGCTTCTTTTCGTTGACCTGATCGGCCATGCTCTTGATGAGCATACGCTTGTTGACCTGATAGGGAAGCTCCGTGACGATGATGCGCACACGGTCCTTGCCGAAGTCCTCAAACTCCGTGCGGGCGCGGAGCACGATCTTGCCGCGTCCGGTGGCGTAGGCGGCGCGGATGCCCGCGCGGCCCATGATGATGCCCTTCGTCGGGAAGTCGGGGCCGGTGACGTGCTGCATGAGGTCCGAGAGCGTAGCCTCGGGATCGTCGAGCACGCAGATGCAGGCGTTGATGACCTCGGTGAGGTTGTGGGGCGGGATATTGGTCGCCATGCCGACGGCGATGCCCGAGGAGCCGTTGACGAGCAGGTTCGGGAAGCGGCTGGGGAGCACGCGCGGCTCCTTGCGGGACTCGTCGAAGTTGGGGTCCCAATCGACGGTGTCCTTATCAATGTCGCGCAGCATCTCGTTGGCGAGCTTGGACATACGCGCCTCGGTGTAACGGTAGGCCGCCGGGGGGTCGCCATCGACCGAGCCGAAGTTGCCGTGGCCGTCGACGAGCATATAGCGCATGGAGAAGTCCTGCGCGAGACGGACGAGGGCGTCGTAGACCGACGCGTCGCCGTGGGGATGATAGCGGCCGAGCACGTCGCCGACGCAGGTGGCGGATTTTTTGAAGGGCTTGTCGTTCGTCAGGCCGTCCTCATACATGGCGTAGAGGATGCGACGGTGGACGGGCTTGAGACCGTCGCGCACGTCGGGCAGAGCGCGGCCGACGATGACGGACATGGCGTACTCGATGTAGGAGGACGTCATTTCATGCACGAGCTCGCTCGTGACGATCTTCTGCTCGGGGAAGCGAATGTCCTCGGGCTTGTAGTCTGTGTTTTTGTGAGCCATTTTGAAGATGTCCTCCTTTCTCAGAAGTCAAGATTGACGGCATACTGCGCGTTCTTCTCGATGAACTCCTTGCGCGGCTCGACCTTTTCGCCCATGAGGACGGTGAAGGTCTCGTCGGCGAGGATGGCGTCCTCGAGCGTGATGCGGCGCAGGGTGCGCTTTTCGGGGTCCATGGTGGTCTCCCACAGCTCGTGGGCGTCCATCTCGCCAAGGCCCTTGAAACGGGAGATATCGACCTTGGCGTTCGGATTGTCGCCGCGCAGCTCGGCGGAGTATTTGTCGCGCTCCTCCTCCGAGAAGGCGAGGCGCGTCGTCTTGCCGCGCACGAGCTTGAACAGCGGCGGCACGGCGGCGTAGACGTAGCCGTTTTCGATGAGGGGACGCATATAGCGGAAGAAGAAGGTCAGCAGAAGCGTGCGGATGTGGGAGCCGTCCACATCCGCATCCGCCATGATGATGACCTTGTGGTAGCGGAGCTTGTTGACGTCGAAATCCTCGCCCAGTCCCGCGCCGAGCGCGACGATGACGGGCTGGAGCTTGTCGTTGCCGTAGATCTTATCGGCGCGGACCTTTTCGACGTTGAGCATCTTGCCCCAAAGCGGCAGGATCGCCTGGAAGCGGGAGTCGCGGCCCTGCGTGGCGGAGCCGCCCGCGCTGTCGCCCTCGACGATGTAAATTTCGGTCAGCTCGGGGTTATTCTCGTTGCAGTCGCGCAGCTTATCCGGCATCGCCGCGCCGCCGAGGGCGCTCTTGCGGCGGATGGATTCGCGCGCCTTGCGCGCGGCCTCGCGCGCGCGGTTGGCCATCATCGCCTTATCCAGAATGGTGCGGGCGACGACGGGGTTCTCGTCAAGGAACTGCATGAGCTTATCCGAGACGATGGCGTCCACGAGGGTGCGCATGGAGGCATTGCCGAGCTTGGCCTTGGTCTGACCCTCAAACTGCGCGTCGGTGAGCTTGACGGAGATGACGGCGGTAAGACCCTCGCGGCAGTCCTCGCCGGAGACCTTGTCGCCCTCCTTGATCAGGCCGACCTTGAGGCCGTAGGCGTTGAGCACGCGCGTGAGCGCGGCCTTGAAGCCGGTCTCGTGCATACCGCCCTCGGGCGTGTGGACGTTGTTGGCAAAGGAGAGAATGTTTTCCTGATAGCCGTCGTTATATTGCAGGGCGACCTCGGCGTAGGAATCGCCCCTGGTGCCGCTCATGTAAATGACGCCGGAGTGCAGCGCGTCCTTGGACTTATTGAGGAAGGTGACGAACTCGCGGATACCGCCCTCGTAGCACATCTCGTCGCTCTGCTCCTGCCCCTCGCGCAGGTCGATGGTGCGGATGCGCAGGCCTGCGTTGAGGAAGGCCTCCTCGCGCATACGGGTGTGGAGGATATCGTAGGAGTAGACCGTATCCTCGAACATTTCGGGGTCAGGCTTGAAGGTGACGGTGGTGCCGGTGTGGTCGGTGGTGCCGACGATGGTCATCTCCTGCGTGATATGACCGCGGGAGAATTTCATCTCGTGGATCTTGCCGTCCTTATGCACCTGCACGGTCAGCCATTCGGACAGCGCGTTGACGACGCTCGCGCCGACGCCGTGCAGGCCGCCGGAGACCTTATAGCCCCCGCCGCCGAACTTGCCGCCCGCGTGCAGGACGGTAAAGACGACCTCGAGCGCGGGACGTCCGGTCTGCGCCTGAATGTCCACGGGGATGCCGCGGCCGTTATCGACGACGGTGATGGTGTTGTCGGGATTGATCTGCACGGTGATGTCCGTGCAGTAGCCCGCGAGGGCTTCGTCGATGGAGTTATCGACGATCTCATAGACGAGGTGGTGCAGACCGCTCGTGGAGGTCGAGCCGATGTACATGCCCGGGCGCTTGCGCACCGCTTCCAGTCCCTCAAGGACCTGAATTTCCGAGGCGTTGTAATCGTTGTTGGCGTCGACCGCCGTGGACTGCAGAAGTTCGTTGTCTGCCATGGGGTTCTCCTTTCGGTACAGGGTACGAAGAACCGGGCCGGAACGGCTTCCGACGCGTTTCTTCGCACCTTGTATAGTATTTTCGGATGGGAAGGCCGCTTACATCACGGCCTGTCTTTTTTTCTTCGCAAGAAGGTACACGCCATACACGAGCGCTTCACTCAGCACGCACAGAAACACAATGCCTGTGAGCGGCGCAAAGTAGAGCGCCGAGCCCTCGCCGTGGAGCTGCCAGAGCACCTCGCACGCAAGCCAGCAAAGCGCCGTTACCTTTAATTTTTTTCTAAAGCGCCACTTGTCGCCCTCCTCCGTTTTCAGCCGCCACGCGGAAAACACCGCCAGCAGCGCGAAAAGGCCGAGCGCGAGGGGCAGCACCCACCGTTCGTCGTGAGGAAGGGAAAAGGGACTTAACAGCATAGACAGGGCGATTGGGGTCTTCATGTCGCTTCCTCCATTCTTTTTTGCAGTGTTTGGCTCGAAAGTTCGGAGAGATAGACGATCTGGGGGTGGTAGGGGTGATCGCAGACGAGGAAGGATTTGGGGAGGTCGTCGCAGACTTCGAGCACCGTGCCCTCCTGCTGCGCGCGGTCCAGAAAGGCGCGGGTCGTTTTGGACTGCGAGGTGATCTCAAGATCGAAGATGCCGATGATGCGCCGCTCGGCAAGCATCTGATTGCGGCCGATGTGCAGGTACATTTCAGACCACCTTTCCGTTTTCAACGTGGAGGACCTTGCCGCCGAGAAGCGTTTCCAGCCGGTCCTCCTCGCAGCAGGTGATGAAGACCTGACCGCCGGAGATGCGGTTGAGGACAAATTCCTGCCGGCGGGGGTCCAGCTCGGAGAGCACATCGTCGAGCAGGAGGACGGGCGAAAAGCCCGTCAGCTCGCGGAAAATGTCGCGCTCGGCGAGTTTGAGGGAGAGCGCCGCGGTGCGGGTCTGTCCCTGCGAGGAAAAAGCGCGGGCGGCGGCGCCGCCGATGGAGACCTCGATGTCGTCCTTATGGGGTCCGGAGAGACAAAGACGTGAGGCAAGCTCGGCATGGTAATGGTCGCGCTGGTGCGCCATGAGCTGCTCAAAGACTGTCTCCTGCGACGCCATCGGATCGGCGACGGTGCTGACGGTCCTGTACGCGAGCGTCAGCTCCTCCCGCCCGCCGGAGCATTCGCGGTGGGCGCTCGCGGCATAGTCCGCGAGGAGCTTACAGAAGCGGGCGCGATAATAGATAAGCACCGCGCCGCACTGCGCCATGCGGAGGTTGAAATCGGGGAGCGCGTCGAGCAGCGAGGGGTGCTCCTCCGCGTCGCGCAGGATGCGCGTCTTGTGGTCGTAGAGGCGGTTATACTCGCTCAGCGCCGCGTCGTAGCGCGGGCGGAGCTGGGAGAGCGAGAGATCCATGAAGCGCCGCCTTGCCGCGGCGCCGTCGCGGATGAGCAGGAGATCGTCGGGGCAGAAATAGACGGTGTTCAACACACCCGAGAGATCGCCCGCGCGCTTGCAGGGGACCTGATTGACGCTCATTTTCCGGCGCTTGCCGCGGGACAGCTCAATCTCCACGGTAAAGTCGCGGCCGCGGGAAAAGACGCTGCCGGTGAGCCTTGCCGCGTCGGCTTCAAAGGAGATCATCTCCTTCTCCGTGCGGGCACGGGGCGACTTGGCGCAGGAGAGGTAGACAGCGGCCTCGAGCAGATTCGTCTTGCCCTGCGCGTTCTCGCCGACAATGACGTTGACCGAGGGATCGAAGGTCACGCTCTGGTGCGCGTAGTTGCGGAAATGCTCCAGCGTGATGGCGTCAAGTCGCATATTCGACGGTGAGCTCCCGGCCCGCGAAGGAAACCACGTCGCCCGGGCGGAGCTTTTTGCCTCGCATGGTGCAGACCTCGCTGTTGACGGTGACCTCTTCATTCAGAATGCGCAGCTTGGCCTCGCCGCCGGTGGAGACGAGATCGGCAAGCTTCATCAGGTCCTGCAGCTTGATATACTCGGTGGTGATGGGAAGAACGGTCATAAGGGGACCTCTTTTCTTTTATTGTGCCTTGAGACGGACGGGAAGGACCATATAAAGGAAGCTCTCTTCTCCGTCGGTCGGGACGAGGATGGCGGGAGAAATGCCGGTGTTCAGCTCGAGCTTGAGCTCATCGGCGGGCGCGAAGCGAAGCGCATCCATGAGGTAGCGGTTGTTGAAGCCGATCTCGAGGCCCTGCCCGTCGCCGTCGATGCGGCAGACGTCCTTGGCGTCGCCGTTGGCGGTCTTGGCGGAGAGGAGCACGCGGTCCTGCTCGAAGATGCAGCGCACGGGGCTCTTGAGCTTCTCGGAGATGACGACGCTCACGCGGTCAAGACTCTCGAGCATTGCCTTGGTATCCACGGTGACGGAGATGGGGTTGCGGCGCGGAATGGCGTTTTTGTAGTCGAGAAATTCGCCCTCAAGGCGGCGGCAGATCAGCTCGGTCTCTCCCATTTCAAAGAGAATGTGGCGCTGGCCGAGGGTGATGGTCGCGAAAGCGTCGATGTCTTCGCAGATCTTCTCGACCTCGTTGAGCGCAGCGCCGGGTGCGACGAAGGAGAACGCGCCGCCCTCGATCCGCTCGAGCGGCTCACGGCGAAGCGCCAGACGGAAGCCGTCGACCGCGACGACGGTCAGACCGTTGTCGCCGATCTCGAAGAGCTCGCCCATGTGAACGGGACGGGCCTCGTTCGTGGAGACGGCGAAGGAGGTCTGCTGGATCATGGAGCGCAGCGTCTTTTCCGGCAGGGATACGGAATACTTCTCCTCAACCTCCGGCAGCTCCGGAAAGTCGGCGGCGGAGAGGGCGAGAATGTCGAAGTCGGCATCGCCGCAGGAAAGGTGGACCACGAGCTTATCATCGGACGAGAAGGTGATCATATCGTCGGGCATACGGCGGATGATGTCGCCGAACAGGCGCGCGGAGAGGACCAGCTCACCGCCCTCCTGCTCCTCAACGGGAAAGCGGGTGCGGATGCCGGTTTGCATATTGTAGCCGGAGACGGTCAGCACGCCGTCGCCGCACTGGAGCAGGAGACCTTCGAGCGCGGGAATGGAGCTTTTCGCGGCGACCGCGCGGGAGGTGGTATTGACGGCGTTTTGAAGAAGGAGCTTTTCGCAGGAAAATTTCATATTGCGATCCCTTTCTTGAAAAAAGAATAGATTATTTCGTCGTTATCGTAGTAGAGGAGAAAAATTGTGGAAAAGGGGAGAGAGGCTTAGAAAAATAAGGGTTTTCGGCTGTGAAAAACGATGGGGAAAGAAAATGGAAAGAATCGGTCTTTGTGGAAAGTTGAGGTTATCCACAGAAGGCGCAGCCGGAATCGTGTTAACTCAGGGGAAACCGTCACTTCTTGGAGTTGATGTTGATGGTGATGTCCTTGATGGTCTGGGCGAAGCCCGGGTCGTTCTGGAGCTTCGTTTCAACCTGCTCGAGCGCATGGAGAACGGTGGTGTGATCGCGTCCGCCGAACTCGCGTCCGATGTCGGGCGTGGAGAGATTCGTCATGCGGCGAACGAGGTACATGGCGGCCTGGCGGGCGGTGACGGCCTCGCGGCTGCGGGAGGGTCCCTTGACCACCGCCTCGTCGATGCCGAAAAAGCGCGAGACCTCGTCGATGATGGAGGCGGCGGTGGGAATGTACTCGTTGGATTTGCGAAGCATATCGCGCACGGCGCGGTTGGCGCTCTCCTCGTCCATCTCCTTGCCAATCAGGTCGCGGTAGGCGAGGATCTTATTCATCGCGCCCTCAAGCTGGCGGACGTTGCTGGAGACGTTCTCGGCGATGTACTTGGCAATGTCGTCGTCAATGACGCTGCCCCATTGAGCCGCCTTGTTTTTGACGATGGCAAGGCGCGTTTCAAAATCGGGCGGCTGGACGTCGACGAGCAGGCCCCACTCGAAGCGGGTCTGAAGACGGTCGTCGAGCAGCTGCATCTCCTTGGGCGAACGGTCGGAGGTGAGGACGATCTGGCGTTTGGACTCATAGAGGGTGTTGAAGGTATGGAAGAACTCCTCCTGCGTCTGCTTGCGGCCGGCGATGAACTGCACGTCGTCCATCAGCAGAAGATCCGCGTCGCGGTACTTGCTGCGGAACTCGACGTTCTTGCCGGTGCGGATGGCCTCGACCAGCTCGTTGGTGAAATCGTCGCCCTTGATGTAGACGATCTTGGCGTTGGGTGTTTTGGTGCGGATCTCGTGCGCGATGGCGTAGATCAGGTGCGTCTTGCCGAGGCCGGAGTCACCGTAGATGAAAAGTGGGTTGTAGTGCTCCGCCGGCGCGTCCGCGACCGCGCGGGCCGCGGCGTAGGCGAGCTTGTTGCTGTCGCCCACAACGAAGGTATCGAAGGTAAATTCACCGGACTCCAAAAGAGAAGTCGGCTTTTTGGGCTTCTCCTGCCCGAGGGCGTCGCGCTCGGCGGCGGAGAGGAGCTTCACGTCGAAATCGGCGGAGAAGATCTCCTTCAATGCCGCCTTGAGGTTCGGCAGGAAGAGGGATTCGATCGTCCCGCGCTTGAAGTCATTGGGACAACAGAGGTAAAAGGTCATATCGCGGATGGCGACCGCCTCCACCTCGTCGAACCAGGTGGAGATGGCCGTTTCGGCCAAACCGCCGGCGCGCAGGCGCTCAAGCACGACCTGCCAGACGTCAGCTACAGAGTTCAAAGAAAACGCTCCTTTCGTGGGCGGAAATGAAGGCGCGGCCCGCTGTGGAGCAGCGCATAATATCACTTCTTTATTATACCAGAGACGGAGGGAAAAAGCAACCGTATTTTATATTTAGATAAGGTAAGATAAGCCGTGAAACGAGCGATTTGCGGTCGGAAAAGCGGGAGACCACAAGATTTTGTGGCTTGACAGGGTGGGCCGCATCTTATATAATATCCTCTGCGTTGCGTTGAATGCGGCGCAGGAAAAAGGCTACTGCGGGGGCGGGAGACCGCCGCCGTCGAGTAAGAGCGGCCGATGGCCGCCGGCAAATTTTTTCAGGAGGTGTAACGCAATGGCTACTTCTCGTACCTATCAGCCCAAGAAGCTTCAGCGCTCCAAGGAACACGGATTCCGCAAGAGAATGGCAACCGCCAACGGCCGCAAGGTCCTGGCCCGCCGCCGCGCAAGAGGCCGCGCCCGTCTGACCCATTGAGGGAGCCAAAGGCGCATCGCATATAGATAGACCGAGGGACGGACGATGGGAAAAATCGCCGTCCCTTAGAGGCTATCGTCCGAAAATGCCGGAACGGCGGAAAAGGACGGATGCAGGAGAGAAGCAATGAAGCGAACGATGACCGTCAAGGAGAATTATGAGTTCCGCCGGATCTACGCCAAGGGGCGGTCCGGCGTTTCGCCGTACCTTGTGGTCTACGTCCGCCCGAACCGGCGGGGGCGTAACCGCCTCGGCGTAACGGTGAGCACAAAGCTCGGACACGCCGTGGTGCGCAACCGCGTCCGCCGCCGTCTGCGGGAAATTTTCCGGCTGAACCAAAGCGGGCTTGCGCAGGGGTATGATATGATCCTCGTCGCGCGCACGCGCGCGGTGGGGGCGGAATACCGCGAGCTCGAGCGCGCGTTTCTCAGCGTGTGCGGAAAGCTCGGACTGCGGGAGAAGAAGCCGTGAAGCGATTTCTTCTCGCGCTCGTGCGCTTTTACCGGAAAAGCATCTCTCCCCTGCGTCCCCCCTGCTGCCGCTTCATTCCCACCTGCTCGCAGTACGCGCTCGAGGCCATCGAGAAGTACGGCGCGCTCAAGGGGGGCTGGCTGGCGTTCAAACGAATTATGCGGTGCCATCCGTTCTATCGGGGCGGAAAGATCTACGATCCCGTTCCCTGAGGGGGAACACCAAAAAACACGGAGGACACAAAAATGTTTGCAACGATCGGATACTATATCTGTATCCCCTTCGCATGGCTGCTCCGCGCGCTCTATGAGCTGACAAGCTCTTACGGCTGGGCGCTGGTGCTCTTTACCGTGGTCATCAAGCTGATCATGCTGCCCTTCCAGATGAAATCGAAGAAGAGCATGATGCGCATGAGCCGCTTCCAGCCCATGATCAAAGAGATCCAGACCCGCTATAAGAACAATCAGGTCAAGATGAACGAGGAGCTGCAGAGGCTCTACGCAGAGGAAGGCGTCAACCCCATGAGCGGCTGCCTGTGGAGTTTCCTGCCCTTCCCCATCCTCATTGCCCTGTATTCCATCATCCGTCAGCCCATCACGCGCTTCATGATGCTCACGACCACGGCCATGCAGGGCGTGATCGACGCGGTGAGCGCGGCTGGCTTTGACCTCGCCGCCATCGCCATGACGGCGAACGACGGCGCCGTGACCGTGAAGGACGGTCTGACGCAGCTGCAGCCCTACGGCCAGATCACGCTCGTGAAGGCCGCGCAGGAGCTGGGCGTCGCCCTGCCCGAGGGCTGGATCCACATGGACTTCAGCTTCCTCGGCATGGACCTCACCATGATCCCCAGTGACGTCATCGGTCAGATCGGGACCGGCGGCTGGGCTGTTATCGGCGTGCTGCTCATTCCCATCGTTTCCGGCGCGCTGAGCTTCTGGCAGTCCAAGGTCTCCATGGCCGGCAATCCCTCGGCCGCGGACCCCAACGACCCCACCGCGCGCTCGAGCCGCATGATGATGTGGATGATGCCCATCATGTCCCTCTGGATCGGCTTTACCCTGCCCGCCTCCCTCGGCGTGTACTGGATCGCGAACAGCGTTCTGATGCTCGTGCAGGAGAAGGTGCTCAACAAGTATTTCAAGAAGAACATGGCTGCGGAGGACGAGGCGCGTGAGAAGGCCCGCATGGAGGACCGTCTCCGCCGCATGGAGGAGGCCCGCGTCGCCCAGCAGCAGCGCGAGGCTGAAAAGAAGAGCCTGAAGGAAAAGCAGAAGGCCGCGCAGGCCGCCAAGGCTGCCAAGGCCGAAAAGGCCAAGAAGGCCACCACCGAGAACGGCCGCATCGGAGACCGTCCGTACGCGAGAGGCCGTTCGTTCAACGCCGACCACTACGGCGAATAACGAAAAGGAGCTTGTCTTAGATGATCAAGTTTATTGATATGACGGGCAAGACCGAGGACGAGGCCATCCGCCGCGCATTGGAGCAGCTCGGTCTGGAGCGCGACGATGTGTCCGTCGAGATCCTCGAGCGCGCGAAGTCCGGCTTCCTCGGCATCGGCGGCTCGCCCGCAACGGTCCGCGTCAGCTATGACGACGGTCAGCCGGAGCCGAAGCCGGAGCCGGTCAAGCCCGAGCCCAAGAGCGCCGCGCCCAAGGCGGAGAAGAAACCCGTTTACTGCGCCGAGGTGCTGCAGAAGGAAGTACGCGCCAGGGAAAAGCAGGAACGCGAGGCCAAGCGCGGCGAGCGCAGGGCCGAGCCGAAGGCCGAGAAGGCTCCGCGCGAGCCGGCCGTGCTCGGCGAGGAGGTCCGCGACGAGAAGAGCGAGCAGATCCGCACGTTCCTCTCCGGTCTGCTCGAGCACATGGACGCCAAGGCCGAGGTCAAGGTCTATGAGGTCGAGAAGAACCGCTACAAGGTCATTTTAGAGGGTGAAAAGCTCGGCGCGCTCATCGGCCGCCGCGGCGAAACGCTCGACGCCATTCAGCAGCTGACGAACTATTCCATCAACCGCGGCGGCGAGAGCAAGCGCGCCCGCGTGCAGATCGACGCCGAGAACTACCGCGAAAAGCGCGAGGAGAGTCTGGAGCGTCTGGCGCAGAAGGTCGCGGGCAAGGTGGTCAAGTACCGCCGCAACGTGACGCTCGAGCCGATGAACGCCTATGAGCGCCATGTGATCCATACGGCGCTGCAGGACACGCAGTACATCACGACCTTCTCCATCGGCACGGAGCCGAATCGCCGCGTGGTGGTCTCCTACGACCGCACAAAGCAGTAAATAGCAGAGAAAAAGAAAGATGCCATATGGCATCTTTCTTTTTTTCAGGGGCGAAGCTCTGCTATGATGGAGCGGAGAAATGAAACGGGAGGATGATCCTCATGAAGCTGGTATCGTGGAACGTGAACGGCCTGCGGGCCTGCCTGAACAAGGGCTTTCTGGATTTTGTGGCGCTCGCGGACGCGGATGTGATCTGCTTGCAGGAGACGAAGCTGCAGCCGCATCAGGTGAGCTTCGAGCTGCCGGGCTACCGGATGTATTTCAACAGCGCGGACAAGGCCGGCTACTCCGGCACGGCGGTGCTCACGAGAAAGGAGCCGCTGAACGTCACCTACGATTTCGGCGACGACGAGCACCGGCACGAGGGGCGCGTCATCACGGCGGAGTACGAGGATTTCTACCTCGTGTGCTGCTATACGCCGAACTCGCAGGACGAGCTGAAGCGTCTCCCCTACCGGATGCGGTGGGAGGACGATCTGCGGGAATACCTCTGTGGGCTGGATCAGACGAAGCCCGTGGTGTACTGCGGCGACCTGAATGTGGCGCACGAGGAGATCGACCTGAAGAATCCCAAGACGAACCATTTCAACCCCGGCTTTTCCGACGAGGAGCGCGGGAAGATGACCGAGCTGCTCGCGGCGGGCTTCGTGGATTCGTTCCGCGCGCTCTGGCCGGACCGCGCCGACGCCTATTCGTGGTGGAGCTACCGCGCGGCGTCGCGGGCGCGGAACGTGGGGTGGAGGATCGACTATTTCATTGTATCCGAGCGGCTGCGCGGGCACATCAAAAAGGCGGAGATCTGGAGCGAGATCATGGGCAGCGACCACTGCCCCGTGATGCTGGAGCTGGAATGAACGGAAAAGGCGGACGCCCGTGGGCGTTCGCCTTTTGTGCCGCCGAATTTCGGAGCAGAGCGAACATCTGTTTGAAAAAGTGCTTGTACTACGCGGCGGAATGTGATACAATAATATACTTCAAAAAACGACGCGGAGAGGGTGAGCGCATGAGCGTACACGAGGGGCACCGACAGAGAAAAAAGGAGCAGTTCCGCGAGCATGGGCTGGACGCCTTTGCCGACCATGAGGCGTTGGAGCTGCTGCTCTATTACGCCATTCCGCGGCAGGACACGAACCCCATCGCGCACCGTCTGATCGAGCGCTTCGGCTCGCTCGAGGGAGTGTTTTCCGCGCCGGCCTACGAGCTGCAGAAGGTCGAGGGCGTGGGTGAGAACGCCGCGACGCTCATCCGGCTGCTCTTCCCGCTCTGCCGCCGTGTGCGCACGAGCGGCGGAAGGCATGAGGTCATTTTCAACACGCGCGAGAACATCGGCGCGTATTTCATCGAGCTGTTCCTCGGCGAGCGGCGGGAGGTCTTTTACGAGGCATGTCTGGATGCGAAGGGCAAGCTGCTCGCCTGCTACCGATTGGCGGAGGGCAGCCCGGATCAGGTGACGATCAATATGCGCCGGGTGGTGGAAAACGCGCTCGACGCCAACGCGAGCCTGGTGGTGCTGTCGCACAACCATCCGAGCGGCGTGGCGCTGCCGAGCAAGGAGGACAACCAGACGACCTTACAGATCAAGCGGGCGCTTGCGGACATCGGCGTGCAGCTGGTGGACCATGTGATCGTCGCGGACGGGGACTTTGTGTGCCTGCGCGATAACGGACTTTTGGATTGAGGAGGCAGACCATGGAATTCAAGCTCCATGCGCCGTTTCAGGCGACCGGCGACCAGCCGGAGGCCATTGCCGCGCTTGTGCGCGGCGTCGAATTGGGACTGGACGAGCAGGTGCTGCTCGGCGTGACCGGCTCGGGCAAGACGTTCACGATGGCGAGCGTGATCGAAAAGGTCCAGCGTCCCACGCTGGTGCTGGCGCACAACAAGACGCTCGCCGCGCAGCTGTGCGCGGAGTTCAAGGAGTTTTTTCCCGAGAACACGGTGGAATACTTCGTCAGCTACTACGACTACTATCAGCCCGAGGCGTATATCCCGCATACGGACACCTACATCGCCAAGGACGCCTCGACGAACGAGGAGATCGACCGCCTGCGGCTGAGCGCGACCTGCGCGCTGCTCGAACGGCGGGATGTGATCGTGGTCTCGTCCGTGAGCTGCATCTACGGCCTCGGCGAGCCGGACGACTTCGCCAAGCTGATGATCTCGCTGCGCCCGGGACAGACGATGGAGCGCGACGAGTTGCTGCGCCGTCTGGTGGAGGATCGCTACGAGCGCAACGACGTCGCCTTTGAGCGCAACCGCTTCCGCGTGCGCGGCGACGCGGTGGACATCTACCCCGCCTACTGGCGTGACCGCGCGGTGCGCGTGGAGTTCTTCGGCGACGAGATCGACGCCATCCGCGAGTTCCAGCCCGTGACCGGCGTGGTGACGAAGACCCTGCAGCACACGGTCATCTATCCCGCGTCGCACTATGTGACGACGAAGGACAAGATGGAGCGCGCCATCGAGGAGATCGAGCGCGAGCTGGAGGTGCGGGAGAAGTTCTTCACCGACAACGGACAGGCGGTGGAGGCGCAGCGCATCCACCAGCGGACGAGGTACGACATTGAGATGATGCGCGAGCTTGGCTACTGCACGGGCATCGAGAACTATTCGCGCGTCATTTCCGCGCGGCCCGAGGGGTCTGCGCCCATGACGCTGCTCGACTACTTCCCCAAGGACTTTCTGCTCTTTGTGGACGAGAGCCATGTCACGCTGCCGCAGGTGCGGGCGATGTACAACGGCGACCGCGCGCGCAAGGACGCGCTGGTGCAGTACGGCTTCCGCCTGCCCTGCGCTTACGATAACCGCCCGCTCAGGTTTGAGGAATTTGAACAGCGTGTGCATCAGCGCATCTATGTTTCCGCGACGCCGGGCGACTATGAGCGCGAGCGCGCGGGGCAGATCGTGGAGCAGGTCATCCGTCCGACGGGTCTGCTCGATCCGCGCGTGGAGGTGCGGCCCGTCACGGGGCAGATCGACGACCTTGTGGGCGAGATCAACGCCCGCGCCGCGCGCAATGAGCGCGTGCTGGTGACGACGCTGACGAAGAAGATGGCGGAGGACCTGACGGAATATCTGCGCACGGTGGGCGTGCGCGTGCGCTATATGCACGCAGACGTGGAGACCATCGAGCGCATGGAGCTCATCCGCGACCTGCGGCTGGGCGAGTTCGACGTGCTCGTCGGCATCAACCTGCTGCGCGAGGGCCTCGACCTGCCGGAGGTGTCGCTCGTCGCCATCCTCGACGCGGACAAGGAGGGCTTCCTGCGCAGCGAGACGAGCCTTGTGCAGACCATCGGCCGCGCCGCGCGAAACGCGGACGGTCTGGTCATTCTCTACGCCGACACGGTGACACCGTCGATGAAGCGCGCCATGGACGAGACGGAGCGCCGCCGCGCCATTCAGGACAAATACAACAAGGAGCACGGCATCGTGCCGCAGACCATCCGCAAGGACGTGCGCGAGATCATCGAAATTTCAAAGAAGGACGAGGACGGTGCGCGTCGGCGCGGCAAGCGCAAGCTCAGCGAGCGCGAGCGGGACGAGGAGATCAGGAAATTGGAAAAGCAGATGCAGGAGGCAAGCCGGATGTTGGAGTTCGAGTATGCCGCCGTGCTGCGCGACCGCATCATCGAGCTGCGGAAGGAACAAAAATAAAGAGAGAAAAAGACATGAAAAAATACCTTCCCTATCTGAATATCCTCGGTGCGGCGGCCTGTTGGGGCTGCATCGGGCTTTTTAACCGCTTTCTGATGCGCGCGGGCATGGGCGCGGCGAACATCGTCGTCATCCGCAATTTCGGCGGACTTGTGCTGCTGACGCTCATTTTCGCGCTGCGCGAGCGGAGCGTATTCCATGTGAAAGCGAAGCACCTGCCCATCTTTTTCGGCACGGGTGTGGTGAGCATGGTCTTTTTTACGCTGTGCTACTTCAAGTGTCAGGAGCTGTGCTCGCTGGCGGTGAGCGCCATTTTGCTCTACACCGCGCCGGCGATGGTCGTGCTGATGAGCGCGGTGGTGTTCCGCGAAAGGATCACAAGGAAGAAGATTCTGGCGCTCGTGCTGGCGCTGCTCGGCTGCTCGTTTGTGACGGGCGTATGGAGCGGGGACGCGAGCGTGACGGCGGCGGGCGTGCTGTTCGGACTGGGCGCGGGCTTCCTTTACGCGCTCTACTCCATCTTCGCGCCGTTCGGCCTGCGGCACTATACGCCGTTCACCGTGGTGTACTGGACGTTCGTGTTCGGCGGGCTCGGCTCGCTCTTCCTGCTCGACGCGGGCGAGATGCGCGCGGTGTTCGCGGACGGGAGAATGATCCTCGTCGCGCTGGGGCTGATCGTCATTTCGACGGTGCTGCCGTATCTGCTGTATACGAACGGCCTTGCCAAGGTCGAGAGCGGCAAGGCGAGCATTCTGGCGAGTCTGGAGCCGGTGGTCGCGTCGTTCGTGGGCATTCTCGCCTTCGGCGAGCCGGTGAGCTTGACGGTATTTTTAGGGCTGGGGTGCATCCTCGCCTGCGTGTATGTATTGAGGTGAAGGGATATGGCGAAGGAAAGAAAAAACAAGATGAATGTTTTGACAGGAAGCGCGGGAGAATATTTTGTCGCGGCGGAGCTTTCGCGGCGCGGTGTTGTCGCGGCCCTCACAATGGCAGGGACAGATGCTTTTGACATTTTGGCTGTGAACAAAGCGGGGAAAAGCTGCGCGATCCAAGTCAAGACAACCCAGTATGAAAAGGCATCATGGCTGCTGAGCAGTAAGGATGAGACACCGAAGGCCGATTTTTATGTGTTTGTCCGGCTGAACGGAGAGAGTCTGCCGGACTACTATATCATGCAGGCAGAGGAGGTGGCGGTAACCATTCGGGAGTCGCATGCAAAATGGTTGGCAACACCCAAAAAGGATGGCACGCCGCATACGCCAATCAGTATGCGGGAAATACAAATAAAGTATCACGACGAAAATGCCTATAACCGCTGGGAGCTTATTACGGGAGAAGAGGACGATGGCAAAGAATAAGGAAGAAAAGACAAATGTGATGCGTGTGCTGGAGCAGAAGAAGATCGCCTATACCGCGCACAGCTATCCGCACGAGGAGGGCGTGGCGGTGGACGGCGTGACCGTCGCGAAAAGCATGGGCTTTGATCCCGCGCAGGTCTTTAAGACGCTGGTGGCGCGGGGCGCGAGCGGGCAATACTATGTGTTCGACGTGCCCGTGGCGGAGAGCCTTGACCTCAAGAAGGCGGCGAAGGCCGTGGGCGAGAAGAGCATCGAGATGCTGCACCAAAAGGAGCTGCTGCCGCTCACGGGCTACGTTCACGGCGGCTGCTCGCCGGTGGGCATGAAGAAGCTGTTCCCGACGGTTTTCCACAGCTCGGTGGAAAACCTGCCGACGGTCATCGTGTCCGCGGGGAAGATTGGTTATCAGGTGGAGGTGAAGCCCGCCGACCTGATGGGGCTGGTGCGCGCGGAGACGGCGGACATCATTGTGGAGTAAGAAACGAAAAAGTTTGGGAAAAACAAAATTTTTGCCTATTTATACAAGGATTGACATTAAAAAATGATTTGTGTATGCTATGACCGAAAACCGGTCTCGACACAAATAAACAGGAGCAAAAGGTAAACTATGCAGGAAAATATCATTGTCAAGGGCGCGCGGGAGAACAACCTCAAGAACATTGATGTGAGCATCCCGCGCGACAAGCTGACCGTCATCACGGGACTGTCCGGCAGCGGAAAAAGCTCGCTGGCGTTTGACACCATCTATGCCGAGGGACAGCGGCGGTATGTGGAAAGTCTGTCGTCCTACGCGCGGATGTTTCTCGGGCAGAAGGAAAAGCCCGACGTGGACTACATCGACGGCCTCTCCCCCGCCATCTCCATCGACCAGAAAACGACCTCGCAGAATCCGCGCTCGACGGTGGGCACGGTGACGGAGATCTACGACTATCTGCGCCTTCTCTGGGCGCGGGTCGGCACGCCGCACTGCCCGAACTGCGGAAAAGAGATCAAGCAGCAGACCATCGACCAGATCGTGGATCAGGTGATGGCGCTGGGCGAGGGCACGCGCATTCAGGTGATGGCGCCGGTCATCCGCGGAAAGAAGGGCGAGTACGCCAAAATTTTCGAGGATGCGCGCAAGTCCGGCTATGTCCGCGTGCGCGTGGACGGGAGTATGTACGATCTGAGCGAGGAGATCAAGCTCGAAAAGAACATCAAGCACAGCATCGAGGTCGTGGTGGACCGCCTCATTCTAAAGCCCGATGTGGTGCATCGCCTGAGCGACTCGGCGGAGACCGCCGCGGCGCTCTCGGGCGGACTGGTGCTCATCAACGTGCTCAATCCCGAGCAGGATATTCTGTTCTCGCAGAACTATGCCTGCGAGGACTGCGGCGTGTCCATCGAGGAGCTGACGCCGCGGATGTTCTCGTTCAACAATCCCTTCGGCGCGTGCCCGGCCTGTACGGGCCTCGGCAGCCAGCTCAAGGTCGATCCGGAGCTGGTCATTCCGAATAAGACGCTCTCCATCCTCGACGGGGCTATCTGCGCGTCGGGGTGGAACAATGTGCGCGGCGACGGCATCTCGAGGATGTACTTCGACGCGCTGTCGAAGAAATATCATTTCTCGCTGCGCGAGCCGGTGGAAAAACTCTCGCCGGAGGTCATGGACGTGATCCTCTACGGCACGAAGGGCGAAAAGCTGGAGCTGCACTACGACCAGCCGCGCGGCAAGGGCGTGCTCTACCAGCCGTTTGAGGGCATCGTCAACAACCTCGAACGCCGCTATCAGGAGACGCAGAGCGAGAGCGTGCGCGCGGAGCTGGAGGAGTGCATGAGCGAGTGCCCCTGCCCCGCGTGTCAGGGCCGCAGGCTGCGGCGCGAGTCGCTGGCGGTGACGGTCGGCGGCATGGACATCGACGCGTTCACGCGCATGAGCGTGACGGAGGAGATCGCGTTTGTCGATTCCCTCACGCTCACCGAGCAGCAGCTGCGTATCGGCGAGCGCATTTTGAAGGAGATCAAAAACCGCCTCGGCTTTTTGCAGTCGGTCGGTCTGGACTACCTGACACTTTCGCGCGCGAGCGCGACGCTCTCCGGCGGCGAGAGCCAGCGCATCCGGCTTGCCACGCAGATCGGCAGCAGCCTGATGGGGGTGCTGTATATCCTCGACGAGCCGTCCATCGGATTGCACCAGCGCGACAACGACAAGCTGCTCGCGACGCTCAAGCGTCTGCGCGACCTCGGCAATACGCTGATCGTGGTCGAGCACGACGAGGATACGATGCGCGCGGCGGACTATATCGTGGACATCGGCCCGGGGGCGGGCGTCCATGGCGGGCGCGTCGTCGCGGCGGGCACGCCCGCGGAGGTCATGGCGAACGAGGCGAGCCTGACCGGTCAGTATCTGAGCGGGAAAAAGAAGATCGAAACGCCGAAAACGCGGCGCGCGGGGAACGGCAAGCTCCTCACCGTGCGCGGGGCGCAGGAAAATAACCTCAAGAACATCGACGTGAGCGTTCCGCTCGGGACGTTTACCTGCGTGACAGGCGTCTCCGGCAGCGGCAAAAGCTCGCTCGTCAACGAGATCATCTACAAAAAGCTGGGCGCGGACCTCAACCGCATGAAGGCGCACGCGGGAAAGCACCGCGCCATCGAGGGCGAGGAGAATCTGGACAAGGTCATCTGCATCGACCAGAGTCCCATCGGGCGCACGCCGCGCTCAAACCCAGCGACATATACCAATCTCTTTAATGACATCCGCGACCTGTTCGCCTCCACGCCGGACGCGAAGGCGCGAGGCTACAACGCGGGGCGCTTCAGCTTCAACGTGCGCGGCGGACGCTGCGAGGCCTGCGGCGGCGACGGTCAGCTCAAGATCGAGATGCACTTCCTGCCGGATATTTACGTTCCCTGCGAGGTGTGCAAGGGCAAACGCTACAACCGCGAGACGCTGGAGGTCCACTATAAGGGCAGGAGCATCGCGGACGTGCTGGAGATGACGGTGGAGGAGGCGCTGGAGTTCTTCCGCGACCTGCCGAAGCTGGCGAACAAGCTCGAGACGCTGCGCGACGTGGGACTGGGGTATATCAAGCTCGGACAGTCCTCCACCACGCTCTCGGGCGGCGAGGCGCAGCGCGTGAAGCTCGCGACCGAGCTATCGAAGCGCGCGACGGGACGCACCATCTATATCCTCGACGAGCCGACCACCGGCCTGCACACGGACGATGTGCGAAAGCTCTTAGAGGTCTTGCAGAAGCTGACCGACGCGGGCAACACGGTGCTCGTCATCGAGCACAATCTGGACGTCATCAAATCGGCGGACTATCTGATCGACCTCGGCCCCGAGGGCGGCAGCGGCGGCGGCACGCTCGTCGCCTGCGGCACGCCCGAGGAGGTCGCGGCGTGTGAGGCGTCCTACACGGGACAGTACTTGAAGAAGGTTTTATAAGCGGTTTCGCACCCTTTTCGGCGGTTTTTCATAAGCTGGCGCGAGAGGGGTGGAGAAATGCAGCTTTTGCAGGACGGCGTGATCGCGGCGCTTGCCGCGGTGGGGCTGGCGACGATCGTATGGTTCACCGTTACGGCGCTGACGCATCCGCGCGAGCGGGTGCGCAGCGAGACGGCGGTGATCGTGCCCGCGCGGGGCGCGGCGGAGGCGCTGGAGCACACGGTGCGGACGCTCGAGAGCGAGCGCTACGCCTCGGGCGGCTTTTCGCGCATCATCATCGCGGATTGCGGCATGGACGAGGACGCGCAGCGCGTGGCGCAGCTGCTGTGCCGCGAGAGCTTCGATGTGACGGTCTGCCCGCAGGGCGATCTCGCGCGGCAATTCGACTGAACAAAAGAGAATGGAGAGAGGGACATGGGAGAGCGCACGACGGTCATCGGTACGATCCTGGCGGTCGTTTTCCAAAATGAGGAGAACGGCTATACGGTCGCGCGCATCGTCACGGACGACGGCGAGCCGGTGACGGTGGTGGGCTGCATCCCCTGCGCCGCGCCCGGCGAGGAGCTGATCCTGACCGGACGCTACACGACGCATCCGCAGCACGGCGAGCAGTTCGCCGCCGACGAGGTGGAGCGGCATATGCCGACGGGCGAGACGGAGATCCTGAACTATCTCGCCTCCGGCGTGGTGCGCGGCATCGGACCGGCGACGGCGCAGAAGCTGGTGGATCGCTTCGGCGCGGACACGCTCGACGTGCTCGACGGCGAGCCGGAGAAGCTCAAGACCATCAAGGGCATCACCGACAAGCGCGCGCGGGAGATCGCGGAGAGCTGGCGCGAGCTGGCGGGTCTGCGGCGCGTGCTGGACTTCCTGACGAAGTACGACCTGCCGGTGGGGCTTGCGATGCAGCTTTTCCGGCGCTACGGCGCGGACGCGATGGACGCGCTGCGGCGCAACCCGTATCTCCTCAGCGGCGAGGCGTTCGGCGTGGATTTTTCCGTGTCGGACGAGATCGCGCTGTCGATGGGCTTTTCGGGCGATTCCTCCTGCCGCACGGAGGCGGGGGTGCTCTTTGAGCTGAGCCACAACGAGCAGAGCGGCGGACACGTGTTTCTGCCGCGGGAAAAGCTCGTGGCGGCGACGGCGCAGCTGCTCGATGGGGATACGGATACGGTGGAAAAGGCGCTCGACGATCTGCTCGAGCGCGGAAGCGTCGTGCAGGAGCAGGTGGCGAACGTAGAGGGCTGCTATCTGCGGCGCTGTCACGAGGCGGAGACCTATGTGTGTACGCGCGTGCGTGCCATGCTTGCCGACAAGCCGGACAAGCTGCGCGGCGCGAAGAAGATCATCGACGAGATCGAGCGCGGACAGGGCATCGAATACGCGCCGCTCCAGCGGCAGGCCGTGGAGCTGGCCGCGCAGGAGGAGCTGCTGATCCTGACCGGCGGGCCGGGCACGGGCAAGACGACGAGCGTGCGCGGCATCGTAGCGCTCTTTGAGCGCATGGGGCTGGACGTGCTGCTCTGCGCGCCGACGGGGCGCGCCGCCAAGCGCATGGGCGAGCTGTGCGGCAAGGAGGCGCAGACCATCCACCGCCTGCTCGGCATGAGCTGGAACGAGCAGACGGGCGATGTGACCTTTACAAAAAACGAAAAGGAGCCGCTGGAGGCGGACGCGGTGATCGTGGACGAGACCTCGATGGTCGATCTGGCGCTGATGCGCGCGCTGCTTGCGGCGCTGCGGCCCGGCTGCCGGCTGGTGCTGGTGGGCGACCCCGACCAGCTGCCGAGCGTCGGCGCGGGGAACGTGTTCGGTGATCTCATCCGCTCTGAGCGCGTTGCGACTGTAGCGCTCAAGGATATTTTCCGTCAGGCGGAGCAAAGCGCCATCGTGCGCAGCGCGCATCTGGTGAACGAGGGGCGGCTGCCGGAGCTGCAGAATACCGCCGCGAGCGATTTCTTCTTCCTCCCCCGCCGCGACAGCGCGCGTCTGGTGGACACGGTGGTGGAGCTGTGCAGAACGAGGCTGCCCGAAAAGATGCACATTCCCGCTGAGAGCATTCAGGTGCTCACGGCGACGCGCAAGGGCGACACCGGCACGGCGGCGCTCAACCGCGCCCTGCAGGCGGCGCTGAATCCCGCGGGCGCGGGACGGCGCGAAAAGCGCTTCGGCGACCTCGTGTTCCGCGAGGGCGACCGCGTGATGCAGACGCGCAACGACTATGATGTTTTATGGGAGCGCGAGGACGGCACGGCGGGCGCGGGCATCTTCAACGGCGACGTGGGAAAGATCTTGCAGATCGACCCGAGCGGCGAGCTGATCTCCATCGCCTTTGACGACCGCGTGGCGACCTACACGGCGGATATGCTCGCGGAGCTGGACATGGCCTACGCTATGACCGTACATAAGGCGCAGGGCAGCGAATACCGCGCGGTGATCTTCGTCAGCGCGCCGGCGGCGCCGGGGCTGATGGTGCGCGGGGTGCTCTACACCGCCATCACGCGAGCGCGGGAGCTGCTGATCCTTGTCGGGGACGACGTGAGCCTTGGGAAAATGGCGGCGAACGACCGCCGCACGCGCCGCTACAGCGGTCTGCGCTGGCGGCTCGGGAACGGAGGGACGGCATGAGTCTGAAAGAAAAGCTGCTCGACCTGTTTTTCCCGCCGCGGTGCGCGTTCTGCCGCCGGACGGGCGTGCATGGCGTGTGCGCGGACTGCGAGAGGACGCTCCCCTACGCGAAGGTGCAGCTGTGCGAGGGCGCGGGCTTCGGGAGGTGCGCCTCTCCCCTGCTCTATGAGGATGCGGTGCGCGAGAGCCTGCTGCGCTTCAAGTTCCACGGCGCGCAGAGCGCCGCCGAGGGCTACGGCGAGCTGCTCGCCCGCTGCGCGGCAGAGGAGCTGGGCGGCCAGTTCGACACGGTGACGTGGGTGCCGGTGAGTAAAAAGCGCGAACACGAGCGCGGCTACGATCAGGCGTACCTGCTGGCGAAGGAAACGGCAAGGCATTGGGGTATCGAGCCGGTGCGGCTGCTGCGGAAAACGAGAAACAACGCCGCGCAGTCCGGGCTGTCCTCCGCCGCCGAGCGGCGGGGCAATGTGCTGGGCGTGTACGAGGCGGAAAACACGGACAGGATCCGCGGCGCAAAAATTCTGCTCATCGACGATATTCTGACCACCGGAGCGACGCTGGGCGAATGTGTGCGCGTGCTCAGGGAGGCCGGCGCGGCGGACGTGGTGTGCGCGACGCTCGCCCGCGCCGTGACGGAAAAGGAAAAGGACGGCGCAAGGCGCGGGACACCGGTGTGATTTGGCACACGCCCTGCGGCACATAGATGCGGCAAAATCACACACAATGCTATTGCAAAACCGTTTTTCAGCCGCTATAATAGAAAAGCAAGCGAGATAAAATGCGGATATTTCCGCCGGAATACAAAGGAAGATGAGAGAGGTAGCATTATGTGTTCACTGGCAAAGGACATCGGTATCGACCTCGGTACCGCGTCGGTTCTGATCTATGTAAAGGACAAGGGCATCGTGCTCAACGAGCCGAGCGTGGTGGCCATTGATAAGGATACGGGCAAGCTTTTGAAGGTCGGCGCGGACGCGCAGGCCATGCTGGGCCGCACACCCGGCAACATCGTTGCGATCCGCCCCCTGCGCGAGGGCGTTATCTCCGACTACGAGGTGACCGAGCGGATGCTCAAGGAGTTCATCCACAAGGTCATGGGCTTCCAGTTCTTCAAGCCGCGCATCATCATCTGCGTGCCCTCCGGCATCACCGAGGTCGAGGAGCGCGCGGTCATCGACGCGGGCATTCAGGCGGGCGCGCGCCGCGTGTACCTCATTGAGGAGCCGGTCGCGGCAGCCATCGGCGCGGGCATCGACATCACCCAGCCCGACGGTCACTTCATCATCGACATCGGCGGCGGCACGAGCGATATTGCGGTCATCTCCCTCTCCGGCGTGGTCGAGAGCGCGTCCATCAAGGTCGCGGGCGACCAGTTCAACGAGGCGGTCGTGAAGTATATGCGCCGCAAGCACAACCTGCTCATCGGCGAGCGCACGGCGGAGGAAATGAAGATGAGCATCGGCTGCGTCTTCCCGCCCGAGGAGGAAATGACGATGGAGATCAAGGGCCGCTGCCTGCTCACGGGTCTGCCCAAGCTCATCACCGTGACCTCCACCGAGATGATGGACGCCTTTGAGGAGCCGGTCGAGCGCATCATGGAGGCGGTGCATCAGGTCCTCGAACGCACGCCGCCCGAGCTGGTGGCTGACATTTCCAGCAACGGTATCGTGATGACCGGCGGCGGCAGCCTGATCCGCGGCTTTGATAAGCTGGTCACGGCGCGCACGGGTATCCACACGGTCGTGGCAGAAAATGCCATCCAGTGCGTCGCCGAGGGTACGGGCAAGAGTCTCGAAAGCGTCGGCGAGATGAAGGACGGCACGATGAACCTGAGCCGCCGCAAGCAGATCAACTGAACAGAGAGCAAAAGGGGCTTCGACCGGCTGGTCGAAGCCCCTTTCCCTTTTACAGAGGAAGAGCGCGGCCATTTGGCTGCGCCCTTCTGCCTTATTTCTTTTCGATGACCTTGAGGACCTTTTCGTAGCTCTCCTCGGCGAGCGGAATGGCGTGGGCCAGCATGGCCTCGCCCTTGTGGCAGCACTCGTCCGCGTACTCCTTGTCCTTGAGGGACGAGAGGTTGATGAGGACGTTGAGCCACGCGCTCTGCATGGCAGTCTTGAGCGTCAGCGCCGCAATGCCGAGGTCGCTCACGACATTCGGATTGGTCGTGCCGACGAGCGTTGCGAGCAGGTCAATGGATTCCAGACAGACCTCCATCATCGTCAGGGGGACCTCCGTGCAGTTGCGGAAGCTCGCCTGCACCGCGCCGCGGCGAATGGCCTTCTGGGCGTCATTCTCCTTGGGCAGGGCGAGGGATTCGATGAGCACGTCGAACACCTCGCTGTCGCGGTTCATCACGTCCACAAAGCGCTCCTTCAACTCGTTGCCCTTGGCGATGGCGTCGAGAATGCGCTCGCGGTCGTCCTCAAAGCCCTTTTTGGAGAGCGTGAGGCCGTTGACCATCATGGTCAGCGCGACGCCGATGCCGCCCGCCAGACCCGCGACCGCGCCGCCGCCGGGGGCGGGCGCGTCGGAGCCGACCGCGTTGATGAGCTCTGTGACCTTCATATCCGCAATTTTCATGGAAAGTCCCTCCTTAGGGGTGTGTAAATTTTAGAACAGGCCCGTGATGCGGCCGTTTTCGTCCACGTCGATCTTCTCGGCGGACGGGACCTTGGGCAGACCCGGCATGGTCATAATGTCGCCGGTCTTGGCGACGAGGAAGCCCGCGCCGGCGTTGACCTTGAGGTCGCGCACGGTGATCTTGAAGCCGCGGGGCGCGCCGAGCTTGCCCGCGTCGTCGGAGAAGGAGAACTGGGTCTTGGCCATGCAGATGGGCAGATTATCAAAGCCGAGGTCGGTGAGCTGCTTGAGCTGCTTCTTCGCGGGGGCGGAGATGATGACGCCGTCAGCGTGATAGACCTTGGTGGCGATGGCGTTGAGCTTGGCCTCGATGCTGTCGTTCACGTCGTAGACATACCGGAAGTGGTCGGGCTCCTCGCAGAGGCGGACGACCTCCTCGGCGAGCGCCTTGCCGCCCTCGCCGCCCTTGGCCCAAACCTCGCTCAGACGGACGTTGACGCCCAGCTCGCGGCACTTGCTCTCGACGAGCGCAAGCTCGGCGGCGGTGTCGGTCGGGAAGGCGTTGACGGCGACGACGCAGGGCAGGCCGTAGACGTTCTTGACGTTGTCAACGTGCTGGAGGAGGTTCGGCAGACCCTTTTCAAGGGCTTCGAGGTTCTCATTGTTCAGCTCGGCCTTAGGCACGCCGCCGTGGTACTTGAGGGCGCGGACGGTGGCGACGATGACGACGGCGTTGGGATGGAAGCCGGCGGCGCGGCACTTGATGTCGAGGAACTTCTCGGCGCCGAGGTCGGCGGCGAAGCCTGCCTCGGTGACGGTGTAGTCGCTCAGGCGCATGGCCGTTTCCGTGGCTTGCAGGGAGTTGCAGCCGTGGGCAATGTTGGCGAACGGGCCGCCGTGGATGAAGGCGGGCGTGCCCTCGAGGGTCTGAACAAGGTTGGGCTTGATGGCGTCCTTCAGGAGCGCAGCCATCGCGCCCTCGGCCTTGAGGTCGTGCGCGGTGACGGGCTGATCGTCATAGGTGTAGGCGACGACCATCTTCGCAAGGCGCGCCTTGAGGTCGGCGAGGTCGGAGGACAGGCACAGCACCGCCATGATCTCGCTGGCGACGGTGATCTCAAAGCCGTCCTCGCGCGGCACGCCGCTGGCCTTGCCGCCGAGACCGTCGATGATGTGGCGGAGCTGACGGTCATTCATATCGACCGCGCGCTTCCAGACGATGCGGCGGGGGTCGATGTTCAGGGCGTTGCCCTGCTGGATGTGGTTGTCGAGCATGGCGGCGAGCAGGTTGTTCGCCGCGCCGATGGCGTGGAAGTCGCCGGTGAAGTGGAGGTTGATGTCCTCCATCGGGACGACCTGGGCGTAGCCGCCGCCCGCCGCGCCGCCCTTGACGCCGAACACAGGGCCGAGGGAGGGCTCACGCAGGCAGACCATGGTCTTCTTGCCGATCTTGTTGAGCGCGTCGGCCAGGCCGACGGAGGTGGTGGTCTTGCCCTCGCCCGCGGGCGTGGGGCTGATGGCGGTGACGAGGATCAGCTTCGCCTTGCGGGGCAGCTTGCGGATCTCGGTAAGGTCGAGCTTGGCCTTGTACTTGCCGTAAAGCTCGAGGTGCTGCTCGTCGATGCCGGCGGCAGCGGCGATCTCAGTGATGGGCTTCATTTCGTGCGCCTGGGCGATCTCAATATCGGTCATGTGAAGGTACCTCCTGATACAATATGTTGAAGAGTGCGGTTTTCCCGGCCGGATAACTTGTGAGTATTGTACCAAAATGCAGGAGGAAGGTAAACAACTTTCACGAGCCACTTTTTCGGTATCGGTTAAAAATTTTAAGCGTTCGGTCGGCGAGGGCTTACAGCGTGATGCACACGGGCTCGTCGAGGGTGACGGGGCCGCCGATGGCGGCGGAAACAACCGCGCCGCCGCGGCGCTCGATGCTCGCGCGGACGACGCCCGCGGGCTGGAAATAGTCCTGCTCAAAGAGGCCGTCCGCGAGCCCTGCACTCTCGGCGACGGCGCAGGCGATGGTGCCGCTGCCGCAGCTCCCCTCCCAGATGAGGGTGCCGGTATCCACGACCTTGACGAGCGGCGTCATGCGGTGGCTCGTGCGGTCGAGGAAAATGACGCCGTAGGCGTCCAGCCCCTCGATGGCGGAAAACAGCGGCTCGGCGGCGCGGAAGAAGTCCTCGCTCGGCGCGACGCCCTCGATCACGAGGTGGGCAATGCCGGCGAGGTCGACCAGCGTGCCCGCATGACCCTCGACCTCCGCCGCGCGCACGGCGCGCGGGAGCGGCATTTCGGCGCGGGCGGCGCCCCGCGCAAGATCGACCGCGGCGGTGACGACGTGATCGCAGCCGCTGACGCGGAGCCTTACTTCGGAGAGACCGCCCCGCTGCCGCGCGACGTACATCGCATAGGCGCGGGTGGCGTTGCCGCAGAACTCGCCGCCCATCATCTCCATGCGGCCGTCAGTGTCCGCGTCCGCGGGGCAGGCAAAGCCGACCTGATCGATCTTCATATCAGGCAGCCGGCGCATCAGCTCGGCGGCGAGCGCCGCGCGGCGCTCCCTTTCGATGGGGTCGAGGACAAAAAGCGTGATGTTTCCGGCGGGATCGGCGCGCAAGACGTTGAGCTTCATAGAGATGCCTCCTTGCTTTTTTCGTATGCCGCTTAAAAAAAGAAGGTGTAAAGTCTTGGAATGACTTTACACCTTCTCGGGGAATGTGTCAACTCGGAAAATTACTCAAAGTCGGGGATATACTCCTTGACGATGTCGAGCAGCTCGCCGGAGCGGATCATCTTCTCCACCGCGCGGATGTCGGGCCAGATCTCGCGGTCCACTTCGTAGAACGCGACTTCCTTGCGGACGTGCTGGTAGATGGCTTCGTGCAGCGGAGTGAGGCCCTGACCGTGGGTGTTCAGGCGGCGGCGGATGTCGATGGCCTGGCAGGCGGTCAGCAGCTCGTCGGCGAGGACGTCCTGCGTGTTCTGCAGGATCATCTTGGCCTTACGGGCGGCGGTGGTGCCCATGGAGACGATGTCCTCCTGGTTGGCGGAGGAGGGGATGGAGTCCACGGAGGCGGGATGCGCGTAGACCTTGTTCTCGCTGACCATGGAGGCGGCGGCGTACTGGACGATCATGAAGCCGGAGTTGACGCCCGCCTGCGTGGTGAGGAAGGCGGTCAGGCCGTTGCTGAGCGCGGGGTTGACCATGCGCTCGGTGCGGCGCTCGGACGCGTCAGCGATCTCGCTGGCGGCGATGCCGAGGAAGTCGAACGGGAGAGCCATGGGCTCGCCGTGGAAGTTGCCGCCGGAGATAACGGCCTCGTCGTCGAGGAACATCAGCGGGTTGTCGGTGACGGCGTTGAGCTCGATCTCGACCTTCTCACGGACGTACTCGAGCGCGTCGCGGCAGGCGCCGTGCAGCTGCGGGATGCAGCGCAGGGCATAAGCGTCCTGCACGCGGTCGGACTGGCAGTTGTCCAGGATCTCGGAGCCGGCGAGCAGCTTGCGCATATTCGCGGCGACGAGCATCTGGCCCTTCTGGCCGCGCACCTGATGGATGCGGGGGTCGAAGGCGTTGCGAAGGCCAGTCAGACCCTCCATGGACAGGGACGCGATCACGTCGCCGAGCTGGGCGGCGCAGATGGAATCGTACAGGGCCAGCGCGCCGACGGAGGTCATCGCGCAGGTGCCGTTGGTCATGCCGAGGCCTTCCTTGGACACGAGCGTGTCGAGGGTGGCAATGCCGGCCTTGGCCATCGCCTCCGCACCGGTCATCTTCACGCCCTCATACATGGCCTCGCCCTTGCCGAGCATGGGCAGCGTCATGTGAGCGAGAGGCGCGAGGTCGCCGGAGGAGCCGAGGGAGCCCTTCTGGGGAACGACGGGGGTAACGCCCTTGTTGAGCATCTCGAGAAGCATCTCAACGAGGAGGGGGCGCACGCCGCTCACGCCGCCGCACAGGGCGTTGGCGCGCAGGAGCATCATGCCGCGCACGATCTCGTCGGCATAAGGCTCGCCGGCGGCGGTGCAGTGGCTGAGGATCAGGTTGGTGGAGAGCTGGTTGCTCATCTCCTTGGGGACGGCGACCTTCTGGAACTCACCGAAGCCGGTGGTGATGCCGTAGGCTACGCGGCCCTCGGCGGCGATCTTCTCGGCGAGCGCACGGGACTTCTGCATCGCTTCGAGAGCGGAAGGGGCCAGCTCGACCGTGGCGTTGTAGCGCGCGATGGCGACAAAGGATTCAAGCGTCAGGCTGTGGCCGTCGACCACAACGTGCTTGATCGCGGTGGGATTCATGATCATGGTAGTTGCCTCTTTTCTTAATAGTTGCCGAATGGCACGATCTCGATGCTGTGATGTGAGAAGCTTTTTCCGGAGGCTGTGCTTCGATAGACGTCTGCCCATGACGTCCGGCGCACCTGCCGGTGAGTTAACTCAGCCAAAGGTGGTGTGGTTTGGTTGATGGCTTTAGGATAGCACAAATTTTGTGCAAAATCAATAGGAATTGCTGTTAATTTTTCTGTAATGTTGTGCGGTATCACTATATTACGACGCTGTGCTGCTGTGCTATCACAGACCGAACAAAAAGCGGCGGAGAAAAGAGAGGGCTGCGGCGCGGGCGGAGCATGAAAAAGGACCGCCGGAACACCGGCGGTCCTTTGTGCGTTATTTCTTTTTCCGTTTTTTGGAGGCCTGCTTCGGGGCGGCTTCATAGTCCAACACGCGGATGGCGGGGTTTTTCTCCTTCGCCAGCTTGATGATGGCCTCCGCATCGGAGCGGGTGAAGAACAGCGCCTTTTCCATCGAGCTGTAGCCGATGTGCAGACGGATCAGATCCGGGTGCTTACGGTCCTCGGTGACGATGGAATTGATCTGCTCCCAGGGGAAGAAGTCGTACTGGGTCGTGATCTGCATCTGATAGAAGATCTCAAGTCCGCGGGTGGTGACCACGGCGTCCTTCTTCGTCAGAAGCGTCAGCGTATACAGAAGGGCTAACCCAAAGGAGATGACCGAAAGCGGAAGGTTGCTCCGCTTGGACATCAGGCCGAACAGCAGCAGGAGGACGACCAGTATCCAGCCGCCGACGGTGACCCACTTTTTCCGCGGCTTGGGCGGGCGCGAAACGTAGATCGGGGGCGGGACGGATTCCCAGGGAAGCGTTTGTCTCACGGCGGCAGTTCCTTTCTAAAACGGGGTAAGGCGTGCGTGCGGGACGCACGCCTTATGTAAGAAGTAAATTACGCGTTGATCTTGGGGGCCTTGCCGGCAGCGCGGCGGGCCTCAAGAGCGGCCAGAGCCTTCTCATGAGCCTCGGCGGGAGCGCCGGCGGGCTTGCCGGCCTTGGTCTTGCCGAACAGGTTGGTGTAGGAACCGTCAGCCCAGAAGATGTTGCGGCCGAGCAGAGCGGTAACGTAGGCGTAGATGGGGTTGAGCAGGTTGACGAACGCATAGGGGAAGAAGACGAACGGGCTCATGCCGAGAACGCCGGTCTGGTAAGCGCCGCAGCCGGTCCAGGGGAACATAACGGCCCAGAGGGTACCGGCGTCTTCCAGAGTACGGGAGAGCATGTTGCGGCCGAGGCCGAGTTCATCATACTTGTCAGCATAGATGGGGGCGGGAACGCCGATGCCGAGGAACTGGTCGCACATGGTGGCGTCGCAGAAGATGGAGGTCAGCAGGGTCGCGAGGATGAGGCTGCCGACAGAGTGGATCTTGTGCTTCAGGCCGCCGAACAGACGCTCGACGCAGCCGCAGCGCTCCAGAGCACCGCCGTAGGCGAGCGCGAGGAGGATGAGGTTGATGGTCCACATGGTGCCGTTCATACCGCCGGCCTTGCCGAGGATGGAGTCAGCGACGTCGTTGCCGGTCTCAACGACGATACCGTTGTGCAGCATGTTGAAGATGTCGCCCAGGGCGCGGGAGCCGTAGATGTCGGTGGACTGGAAGATCATCATGAAGATGGTCGCGGTGGCAACGGAGATGGCGATACCGACCAGGCCGGGCACGCGCAGGATGCACATCACGATAACGACGATGATGGGGAGGAGCAGGATGGGGCTGATGGTGAAGGCGCCGCGGAACGCTTCCTGGATGCCTTCGGCGACTGTAGCGTCATACGCGCTGGTGTCAACGTTCAGGCCAAGGATCGTGTAGAGAATGAGGGAGAGCAGCAGGGTCGGGCCGGTGGTGGAGACCATCGCGGTGACGTGATCGAACAGGCCGGTCTCCGCGACGGCGGCGGCGAGGTTGGTGGTATCGGACAGGGGGGAGAACTTATCGCCGACATACGCGCCGGAGATGATCATACCGGCGGTGATGGGGGCAGGGATGCCGAGGCCCGCGCCGATGCCGAGGAACGCAAGACCGATGGTGGCGGTGGTGGTCCAGGAGGAGCCGCACGCCATACCGACGATCGCGCAGAGGATGCAGCCAACGGGCAGGAACAGCTTCGGGGTCAGCAGGTCAAGGCCGTAGACGATCAGGGAAGGGATCGCGCCGGAGGCCATGAAGCTCGAGACCAGGAAACCGACGGTGCAGAGGATCAGAACGGCTTCCATGGAGGCCGCCAGACGCTCGATCATACCGGCGAGCATTTCCTTGAAGCTGTGGCCGCAGATCGCGCCGACGATGCAGGCGACGACGATGGACAGGACCAGGGGCATGTGCGCGTCATGATAACCGGATTCGGAATGACCGCGGAAGCAGTAAAGCATGAACCCGATCATCGCAACGATGGGAATTAACGCCAGAATAAAACTGGGTTCCCGAACAGTTTTCTTTTCGTTTGCCATGAATGATACCTCTCTCTTTAAAAATAAGATTTTAGTTTGTTGCGTAAGCTCGAACGATACCTGAGACGACCGCCGCCGCACGGCGGAGATCATCCCCACACACAAGGTCTCTTCCGATTGCCCTCCTTTCTGCATAACAGATCAGTGCAACAAGCTGTGGACGCTCCGTATCCGGGAGGGAGCCCCGTATGCGGAGTTGGAAACGAAACCGCGCCGGCGGCCGCCGTTGGGCAAACGGCGCTTCTCACCTGCCGCGTTGCGCTTTCGTTTCGGTTCGGTCCCACAGACGCCCGCTCAGGCGTTCTGCGCGGGGATCATCGTCCGGTTTGACAAAATCACCGTGCTCTGCGGAACCAGCTTTTGTATTATATCATAGGCGTTCACAAAAAATCAATAAATTTCCGGATTATTTTTGTTTTTTCTGTAACTTTTGACGACACTAAGGCGCTTTACTGCTCTGCTAATTAGTGAAAGCGGCAAAAAGGAAGAAAGCCCCTGCCGAACAGCAGGGGCGGATGCGGTATGGATGGCCTTACTCGTGCGCGTTCTTCTCCTTCATGCGCTTGAGGACGATCTTGTAGCCGTCCGCGCCGTAGCTGATGCACTTATTGACGCGCGTGATGGTGGCGGAGGACACGCCGATCTCCTTGGAGATCTGGGAGAAGGTGTTGCCCGCCTCCAGCATTTCGGCGACCTGCAGGCGCTGGGTCATGGCCTGGATCTCGCTGAAGGTGCACAGATCGTCGAAGAAGCGGTAGCACTCCTCAAGGTCCTTGAGCGAGAGAATGGCTTCAAACAGATGATCGGTCTCCTCCGACTTCATCTTGCTTCCGTACATAACAGGTCCTCCTTACAGAACTGAATTTGGGGCTGCGCGCGGGAAAGGGGTCAAGCCCTCTGCGCGGCGCGCAGGGAGCGCTTGAGCATATCGAGCACCGGCGGGGTGACGAAAGCCATGGCGACCGCGGTGACCGCGCCGGAAACGATGCGGATGCCAACCTTGCCGAACACATAGGCGTAGGTGTAATAGCCGTAGATGACGCTGTCGAGATAGATCGCGCCGGTATTGAGAAGCGTGACGACGAGCGAGGTGACGATCAGCACGCCGACGAGCTGCTTGCGCGAGAGTTCATAGCCGCAGCGCTTGGCGTACAGACCGATGAGCAGGCCGCGCACCGCGGGCGGGATGATCCACAGCACGGTGGTCGCGGTGACGCCGTAGGTCATCAGCTGACCGAGGAAGGCACCGACCAGACCGACCATCAGACCGCCGCCGGGGCCATAGAGCAGAGCGCCGACGATGATGGGCAGGGCGGAAACGGAAATGTTGATCCAGCCGAGACGGATCGTGCCGACGGTATTGAGCACGACGTAGACGGCGACCATCATGGCGATGACCACCAGCTTGCGCGTGGACATGGAGCCGAAGCGGTTGACAACGATGAGCGCGGCGACCAGCCCGACAAAGCAGGCGGCCATGCAGAGAATGATGGATGTGGGCGACATGAGACGATTCCTCCTCAAAAATAATGAGCTTCCGCCGCGGGCATTCATTATCCCGCGCGGAGCGTGGCAGCTTGGAGAGGGCACAGATGACCCCCCTCCCCTTACGGCAGGAGCCACGCAGAAAAGAGGTCTCATGTCTCTTCTGGAGTGGCGAGCGGAATGCGAAAGCCATACTGCAAACCAGGGTTTTTCGTCCGCCGGGCAACTTCCCGTCCCGACGGCACTGCGCGCCCGTTGGGCGCAAACACATGACTTCCTACTCTGCCAGAGCGTATTTTTGTGTAAAAATACACATATAGAATAGCAAACTCTCCGCCCATCGTCAAGCAATTTCACACGGGAAAGCGCGGTTTTTCCGCGAATTTTCTTTTTTAAGGCGAGGGCGCGTTTATTTCTTACAAAACACGCGGGCGCGGCGCGGCTTTTTTCTTGACAGCGCGGCGCTTTTTTTGCTATCCTACAAAATAGGACGACAAATGGGCCGGCCCGCGCGCCGCCCGTCTGCACAACATTTCCGGTCATCATTAAAGAGGAGGAACTTTCATCATGATCAAGGAAACCATGGCTTACCTGTCCCAGTACGATCCCGAGGTCGGCGCGACCATTGAGAACGAGTATCACCGCGAGCAGCGCAACATCGAGCTGATCGCCTCGGAGAACATCGTCTCCCCCGCCGTTATGCTGGCGATGGGCACCTGCCTGACCAACAAGTACGCCGAGGGCTATCCCGGCAAGCGTTACTACGGCGGCTGCTACTGCGTTGACGAGACCGAGGAGATCGCCCGTCAGCGCGCCTGCAAGCTCTTCGGTGCCGAGCACGCGAACGTCCAGCCCCACTCCGGCGCGAGCGCGAACCTCGCGGCCTTCAAGGCGATGCTCCAGCCCGGCGACACCTACATGGGCATGAACCTCGCCCACGGCGGCCATCTGTCCCACGGCAGCCCGGTCAACATCTCCGGTCAGTATTTCCATCAGGTCCCCTACTCCCTCAACGATGAGACCGAGCAGATCGACTACGACGAGCTCTATCGCATCGCGCAGGAGTGCAAGCCCAAGATGATCCTCGCGGGCGCCTCCGCCTATCCCCGCAAGATCGACTTTGCCAAGTTCCGTGAGATCGCCGATTCCGTCGGCGCGTACCTCATGGTCGATATGGCGCACATCGCCGGCCTCGTCGCTGCGGGCGTCCACATGAGCCCCGTGCCCTATGCCGACGTGGTCACCTCCACCACGCATAAGACCCTCCGCGGCCCCCGCGGCGGCCTGATCCTCTGCAAGAACGAGATCACCAAGAAGAACATCGAGACCGGCGAGATGGAGACCATCAACCTCGCCAAGAAGATCGACTCCGCCGTGTTCCCCGGCACGCAGGGCGGCCCGCTCGAGCACATCATCGCAGCCAAGGCCATCTGCTTCGGCGAGGCCCTCAAGCCCGAGTTCAAGGCCTACGGCGAGCAGGTCGTGAAGAACGCCGCCGTCCTCGCCGACGGCCTGATGAAGGAAGGCTTCCGTCTCGTCTCCGGCGGCACGGACAACCACCTGATGCTCGTTGACGTCCGCAACTTCAACATCACCGGCAAGGAGATCGAGCGCCGCCTCGACGAGTGCTTCATCACCGTCAACAAGAACGCCATCCCCAACGACCCCGAGAAGCCGTTCGTCACCTCCGGCATCCGCGTCGGCACCCCCGCCGCCACCACCCGCGGCCTGAAGGAAGAAGACATGAAGGAGATCGCCCGCATCATGGGCATGGTCGCCCGTGACTTCGAGGGCAATAAGACCGCCGCGCAGGAGGCCGTCGTCGCCCTGACCAAGAAGTACCCCATCTACGAATAAGCGTAAGACAGCCGAAGAGGTCCCGGAAACGGGACCTCTTCTTTCCTATGCCAGCACGGTTTCGGCAAAGCCCGCGGCGAAGAGCCGCGCGGCAGCAAGCGCCTCGTCGAGCGAGTTGCCCGCCGTGCCGACCTCGATGAGCAGAGAGCCGGTCGTGACCTGTTGGTTGTAGCGCGAGTTGCGCACCGTGACGGGACGCATGAGCGTGGGGTATTTTGCGTACAGCGTCTCCTGCACGGCACAGGCGAGCTTGAGGTTCTCGCGCCAGTCGGGGTGCTCCAGCCCGCCGCCGGACGAGCCGATGACAAATTCCAGCTGAGCGGCCCCCGGCTCCTCGGCGCACAGGAGCTTGTAGTTGTTGCCCTCGCTGTCGGCTACGGCGTCGCGGTGAACGTCCAGAATGTAGAGGAGCGAGGGATATTCCGCGCGGTATTTCTCGATGGCGGCGAGCGAGCGGTTGTACGCGCCGGAATAGTTGGGGTAGTCGTAGAGCTCGCGGTCGTGGAGCACGCCGAGACCGGCGTCCGTCAGGACGCGGGCGATCTCGTCGCCGACGCGGATCATGTTCTTTTCTTTTTCGAGTGTGCGGTGGTCGTCGCTCGCCTCGTACTCCTCCCCTGCCGGCATGGTGTAGGCCTCCGTGCCGTGCGTGTGGACAATGAGCACCTGCGGACCGTCGGCGGGACATTCCGCTGCGGCGGGCGCTCCCGTGAGCTGCGAAGCGTCTAGCGTACATTTTGAACCGTTATTGATGCAGACGTTCCCCAGCACCGTATAGCCGCTCGGGTCGCCGACCCGGAGCGTGCGGGACGGCACGCCGTTGTCCGCGCCGCGCGGAACGGTCTCCCCCGTCTGTGCGTCGGAAAGCGTTGTGCCCTCGTGATCCTCGGTGTCGGGCTTCGTTTCGTCGGGCGGGAGCTGCAGCTCGCTCGACCACGCCTGCGTCACCTCGCTGCGCGCGTCGGCAAGGATGGGCGTCAGACTCAGCGCGAGCGACGCGCCGAGGGAGAGCTCGTCCGCTTCCTCGCCGCCCATCTCGTAGCGCAGCAGGGCGAGCGGGAGCGCAGTCTCCTGCCGCAGCCGTTCGGCGGCATCGGACAGGCTGTGCGCCGTGGCGGCCACGCCGACCGTCCAGAGCGTCAGCGCCGTGAGCGCCGCGGCGAACGCGATGCGCGGGACGCCGCGCAGCCTGGGTTTCCGTGGTATCTTCTGCATGATCGTCACCTCGGGACAAACCTATGCGACCGGCGGGACGGATATTCCAGGCAAAAATATTTCGGAAAAGCGCGGGAAGGGCTTGACTTTGCGCTCTTTTTTTGTATAATAGTAGAGCTTATGGTTTCACCATAGGTATATCCTTGCTCACACGAAGGACGTGTGGGCCATCAGTCCAAAAGGAGGTGCAAGAAATTGGCTAAGATTTCCGCTAACTATGAGGTCGTTTTCATCATCGACCCCGCACAGGGTGAGGAAGGCGTTGCCGCGCTGACCGAGAAGTTCAAGACTCTGGTGGAGCAGAACAGCTCCGCGATGGAAGTGGAGGAGTGGGGCAAGCGCAAGCTCGCTTACGCGATCAACTACATTACCGAAGGCTACTATGTGTTGATCTCCTTCACCAGCGCGCCCGAGTTTCCCAAGGAGCTGGACCGTATCCTTCGCATTACCGACGGCGTCATCCGTTCCATGATCGTCTGCAAGGACGAATAAGGAGGAAAGAATATGTCACTCAATCGTGTCGTTATCATGGGCCGTCTGACCCGTGACCCCGAGCTGCGCCGCACGCAGACCGGGACGGCCGTGACGTCCTTCTCCCTCGCCGTGGACCGCGACTTCAAGAGCCGCGAGAGCGGCGAAAAGGCAACGGATTTCATTGATGTCGTTGCCTGGCGCCAGACCGCCGAGTTTGTCTGCCAGTACTTCGCCAAGGGCCGCATGGCCGTGGTCGAGGGCCGGCTGCAGATCCGCGACTGGAAAGATAAGGACGGCAACAACCGCCGCAGCGCGGAAGTGGTTGCCGACAACGTATATTTCGGCGACAGCAAGCGCGACGGAGCCTCCGGCGGCGATTATGCGCCCCCGGCCTACGGCTCTCCCGCTTCCACCTACTCCGCCCCCGCGGGCGGCGGCTTCGCCGAGATCGAAGAGGACGGGGAGCTCCCGTTCTGACAAAATCTATAAAGGAGGATACTTCCATGGCTATGGAACGCGAAAACAAGGCCCCTCGCGCCGGTGCTCCTGCGAACCGCAAGCGCCGCAAGGTCTGCCAGTTCTGCGTTGACAAGTGCGAATATATCGACTACAAGGATGCCGCCAAGCTGCGCCGCTTCATTTCCGAGCGCTCCAAGATCCTGCCCCGCAGGACCACCGGCACCTGTGCCATGCATCAGCGTCAGCTGACCGAGGCGATCAAGCGCGCCCGTCAGATCGCTCTGCTGCCCTTCGTCACCGAATAACTGCAAACGAAAAAGAGACACGCGGTGCGTGTCTCTTTTTTTGCCCGGAGCAGGCGCTGGGCGGCGAGAGATCTGCCTTAGCGACGGCAGGACGGACGGCGCAGCTGCGCCGCGCAAGTGTTCTGCGGAGCAAAAGCTTGGCGGAGGGGCGATTCATTTGCCCCGGGCATTTTAATACCGGGGGGTGGGGGTGCCGACGACGGCGGCGAAACCCGGACACCCTGCTTAAAAGGCACAATAAACGCCATGATTACCAATGCATACCACAGTATTTGACTTGCATCTGACTTGCACGCTTACTCATTTTCCGCTTTTGAGTTGCCCGACAGATAGGCGTCCAGCTTATCCACAGACTTCCTCTTGTGAATGGCATCGAGGTGTGTGTAGATCCGTAATGTCGTGGACACGTCAGCATGGCCCATCTGAGCACATGCCTGCACCACATCCACACCGGCCAGATAGAGCAGCGTGCAGAAGGTGTGCCGAAGCCAGTGCATCGTGATGGGCGGAATCGTCATGTCAAAGACCTTTGGACCTGGCTTGCTGGATCTCATGCGCTCCAAATCTGCCGGCGTCCTGGTGGCGTATTTGATATTCAGCTCCCGCATATAGGAGCGCCACAGCTTCGCCCACGCAGTTGCAGTCATGACCTCGCCTTTGGCACTGTGGATCACAAGCAGGCCGTCTCTCGGCATAGCTGCCATATAGTCGGCCAGCCGCTGCGGAATATCCACCGTTCGCATGCCGGCATCTGATTTGGTAACGTGCCGGAGCGTAGGCGTACCGTTGGAATCATATTCGATCGTCTTATTGACGGTGATCGTCCGTGCCTTCAGATCCACGTCATTCCATGTCAGCGCGGCCAGCTCCCCGCGGCGCAGGCCCGAGAGCATCATAATGACCGCTACAGGCTGCGCACGGTGAGGCGTGTTCCATATCCATTGTTGTTCCTCGGCGGTCAGAGCGCGGCGCTGCTCCGCTTTTCGGCCAACGGCGGCAAGCTCTACCTGCTCGACCGGATTCGTTGGAATGACACGGCCTACGGCCCGACGCATGATCTGTCTCATGGCCGAGCGATACAGATCTACAGTGCGCTGAGCGAGCCCCTGATCGGACAATGCGATCAATACCCGCTCCACATCGTCGGCACGCACCTGACCGATCTCATAGCCTGGCAGCTCCTCTTTCCAGAGCTTTACTGCTCTACGGTAGTTGTCCATCTGTCGGCAGGTGATCTGTTCCTTCTCCTTCAGGCGGAGCCAATCATCCGCCCATGTGGCAAAGCTGTCACGTTGGGAGAGAACGTCAAGGCCCTGCCCGAGCTGGAGCCTGACCGAGGTTTCCTTCTCCTTCAGCTCTGCCGGCGTCTTTGCATAGACGCTCTTATATTTGCGCTTACCGTTTTCATCGCGGCCCAAATAGATCTGAGAGCAATAGCGCCCATCGGCGCGCTTCTTTGCTCTGGCCATGTTCTCACCCCTTGCCTTTTGTCAAATTCTATGCTATTTTGTCTTTGGCGCTGCCGAACTGCAGCGGTCAGCCCTCGACAGGGGGCAGCTTCTTTGCCCTCTGATCTTGCGAGAGCTTGCGAGAGGAGGGCTGCCCAATGGTTACATACTCGGACCTGTTCCAGTTTTGTATTCTCATCGTTGGTATTTGCGGCCTGTTTATTCAGGTATACAAAAAGAAGTGACCGCCGGCACCCTGACAAGTACGGCGATCACTTCAAAGCACTTTTAAGGGGCTGACCGTTCCGGCAGCGCCCTTTTTGTACTTTTCAGTATAGCCGTCCAAGTTCATTTTGTCAATGCTCTGCACGTTGGTGCAGGGCTTTATTTTTTGCCCTCTGTGGGAGATCCTGAGCCGTTTATGGGCGTTTCCGCAGGGAGGGAGGTATCTTCTGTCCCCTTGGCGGCATCTTGCGCGTCAGAACGCTGGTATCTGGGAATCTCGGTCAGTTCTGATACGCGCTTGACGGCTTCGGTCTGACCGGAAGGGTTGAGGGAAGAAAAGGCAGTGATAAGCTGACCCTCTTCTTCAGAAAAGCTATAGCCAACTTTTTTATGCTTTTCATGGACAAGAGCATCGATAATATCGCTACCTTCTTCTGCAAACTCAAAGCCCGCATCAAACCATTCGTTTCCAATTTCATTTGCCAACACATAGAAATCAATCCTAAGGGCTGCGGCAATAGTTTTAAGTTGCGATACTGACGGCTCTATAACGCCCGTTTCATACTTCGATAATGTTGCTCGATTTATTCCCAATACTTCAGCAAGTTGCTCTTGGGTTACGCCCGCTGCTTTTCGTGCGTTTCGAATTGCCTGAAAATTCATGTTACACACTCCTATCTTGCTAAAATGTAACTCACAGGCACAAAAATGTCAAGAACTTTTAATAATGTTCTTGACAAGCACGAAATGGTGTGTTACTATGTGCCCACAAGGCACATTTGCTGTATTGGAGGTGAACAACGAATGAAGATCAGCGTACTAAAAATCGAAACGCTGCTTGCGGAAAAAAGTATGACGAAAGCAGATCTCGCAAACCGCTGCGGAATTTCGCGGCAGAATGTCAGTACCCTTATCCGGCGCGGGACCTGTGAACCGAGGACGGCTGGTAAGCTGGCCTCTGGACTTGGTGTTGAGGTAAGAGAAATCATCGAAAAGGAGGCAACCTAATGATCGAATTACCGGAAGGGCTTGTCATAATTTCGGACGAGCATTGTTACATTGTGGGGAATCCCCGGAAAAGCCGTGGGAAGGGCGTTGAAATCAAGAATCCGAAGTACTACGCCCACATAGATCAGGCGATCCAAGGCGCGCTTGCCCTCATTCTGCGCTTGAAAGTGAAAAACAAAGAAATTACTACCTTGCGGCAGTTCCTTGATGAGCAAGCAAATCTGAATCAGGAATTGCGCGATATGCTAACACCGCAAAATGGCGGTGGGGAAGCCATGGAAACAAGGGGAGACGAGCCTGCAACCATTGCCGAGGGTAATTACATACCTGACAAGGCAGAAAGGGAAAAACGCCATGTATAGGCCAATGAGACAGAATAAGCCGCGCCGGGTGATCCATGACGTGGCAGAGCTTCCCGTCCTCTGCGATTGTGCCGAGGCCGGCCTGCTGCTCCGGCGTAATCCGGAGGTGATCGCCAAGATGGCAAAGGAAGGCGTCCTAAAGGGCGCAAAGCAAGGGCAGAGTTGGTTCTTCCGCCGTGACGATCTGGTGGAGTATATGGACAAGCTCTTTGAAACAGGAGGCACAGGCACGTGAACGAAGATAAAAACACATTTAAGCCCGCAGACTTCAGCGATGCCGGAAACGCTGCCGTGTTTGTCCGTGAGCACTGTGATGACATTATTTTCACAGATTCCATGGGCTGGCTCTGCTGGGATGGCAAGCGGTGGGAACGGAACGAGCATAAAGCTCTGGAACTGGCAGAGGACTTTTCCGAGCATATGCTGAGAGACGCCATGGGCGAATACCGGGATGCGCTGCACAACGAAGCGGAAGCGAAGGCTGCAGATCCCGAAGGCAGCGAGGCGGTCAAGGCAGCCAGCGAGGCGGTCAAGCGGAGCAAAGCCTACTTAGCCCATGCCAATATGACTCGCCGAGTTTCCCGGTTAAAGGCTATCTTAGATCTTGCCAGACCGTATATGGTCCGCCCCGGCAATTCCATGGATGCGGATCCGCTGGAGCTGAACACACAGGCTGGGATTATCAACCTGGTAACGGGCGCCTTTCGGCCTAACCAGCAGGAAGCATATTGCACGAAAGTTACCGCTTTCAGCAGGAATGATAAGGGCAAGGATATTTGGGATTCTTTTCTGGATACGATCACCTGCGAGAACAGCAGCCTAAAAGGATTCCTTCAGATGGTTGTCGGTATGTCGCTCTTTGGCAAGGTCTATCAGGAGGGCGTTACCTTTGCCGTTGGCACAGGTAAAAACGGCAAATCGACCTTCTTTAACACCGTCGCTGCCGTCATGGGCGATTATGCCGGGTACATCGACATTGACGTTATTACGACCAAAAACTCAAATGACAAGGCCGCGCTGGCCACTCTGCGCGGGAAACGGCTGGTGATCGCCGGCGAGCTGGAGGAAGGCCGCCGCCTCTCTGCGGCCACGATCAAGAAGATCTCCAGTACAGACCCGTTCCAGGTGGAGGAAAAGTATAAGCAGCCGGAGATTGTTAAGCCGTCGCATACGCTCTGCCTGTTCACTAACCACCTTCCCCGTGTCGGATCCACCGATGAGGGCACATGGCGCCGCATCTTCGTAGTTCCCTTCAACGCTGTCATTCAGCCAGATAAGACGATTCAAAACTACGCTGACTATCTTGCGGAGAATGCCGGTGGCTTCATTCTGGCCTGGGCAGTCGAGGGAGCGCAGAACTTTGCCCGGAATGGCTTTAGACTGGATATCCCCGATTGCGTGGAGGAGGCTACCTATGATTACCGGAGCCGGGAAAACTGGCTCGAGAATTTTCTTTCAGAGTGCTGCATCAAAGAAACTGGAGCGCACGTCGGAGCCAGAGAACTATACGATGCTTACAAGGCGTGGTCGGAGGCCCTGAAGGACTACACCCGCAGTGAGAAGGACTTCTCCGCAGAGATGGAGAAACTGGGGATTTCTAAGAGAAAATCGCATGGTATAAACACATATTTCGGCCTGCGACTTAATGACCGTCAGAACCGCTCAAACCGCTGGTATGACAACGAAATTTTATGATTGTGGGGAGAGAGGTGAGCCAATAACCTAACTTTCTCTATATACACTTTATTTTTGCTTACACGAAAGTTAGTATGTAGATTCCCCTTCCTCCCCCAAGAAAGGAAAATTACGAGTATGAAAGAGAAAATCTGTCCCATCGATGGACGCCCGTGCGATAGGTTTTGCAGTCACCGTTATAAGAATCGGCCGGAGGGCGGCTGCTTCCTGACTGACTTTGCTGAGACTATGTCAGAGGTATTTGCTGATCCTGATAATCAGCCCGTTCGTAGAAAGGAAAACTATGGAAAATAATAAAATCTGTCCGCTGCTGTCTATCACATCTGAAGACAACTTGACCGATTGCTATGGAGAATCGTGCGCCTGGTATGTGCCGCCAGTCTATGCCTCTAACGGTAAGCTCATAACGAAGGGGCGTTGTGCCATTCATGGCCTGGGCGCTCTGCCGGAGCTTGTGCGAGAGGTGGCGAGACTGTGAGTTATTACCGGACATGCCCCATCTGCGGGGCCTACCTCGACCCGTGCGAGCGGTGCGACTGCCAGGATGAAAAGGAAGCCGCTGCCAGTGCGACCAACACTGACAGCGGCAGGGTGGAAACGGGATTGCAGGCCCTGCTTTCCGTCTCCAGTTTACACGAAAACAAGGAGGATTGCAAGGATGAAGAGGCCTGATGTGTTTACGGAGCTGGAAGCGGCAGCCGTCGGCTGCATCGCACTGGAGGGTACCTGCATCAGAAGTGCATACGTTCATGACCTCTATGTGCTTATCTGCGACTACAAAGGCGTGACCGTTTATGTGGTCGTGCCGGACAGCTTCAACAGGTACGCCGTTTTGCGCCGTGTGCTCGGGCATCAGCTCCGCTTCATCCCTACTGCCGTATCAGCGGCTGACGGCGCTGCGATAGCCACGCCGACTCTGAGCAGCCTTGTGAGATTCGAAGAGGCATCCCCCCCGGTGGGATTGAGATCTCTCGGCGGATCCGTGTCAAGACCAACAGCGGCACCCTGAACAGGATAAAGTTTAGAAATGGGCAATTGCCCTGAAAGAGGTGAAGCAGCGCATGAAGGTGAAAATATCATACTTACCGCAGGGGGAGCGGGACGCGACCGCCGCTCTAACCGCCCTGCAGCTCCGTCATCCGGACGGCAGGACACGCAGGAGCGACCGGCACCCGCCATACCGACAAATCTATTTTTCTGTCAGCGGTGAAAAAGACAGTTGCAAAGAAGAAAAGGACGCGCTATAATACTCCCAAAGAATAACGCATGGAGTACCGCCGTAAAGGTTAGCGATAAAAACGCATGGGAATGTGGCTGTTGAGCCGCCCCATGCGTTTTCTTTTGCCTGCCGGGTGTGTGGAGTTTTGAGGAGCCCTTTTCATCTGTAGATTTCGCCACACATCCGCCAGGCATTAAATCAGCCCACTCTGGGCGTAAAACGGAGGTAAACCATGAGCGAAGAAACTATGAACCAGAACACCGAGCAGAAGCCCACCAACTCCAACCCGGAGGATAAGAATGGGGATCCGGGCAGCGGCAGGACGTTCACGCAGGAAGAAGTAAACCGTATTGTAGCCGACAGGCTGGCGAAGGAAAGAGCTAAGGCGTCCAAGTCCGTCGATCCGGAGACAGATCATCGCGAGCAGGAGCTCACTGCCCGCGAGCAGATTTTGGAATGTCGGGACTATCTGGAGACGCAGAACAAGAACTATGGGACGAATTATCCCGTTGAGCTGGTTTCTCTGTTTGGGGCAATGGACCTGCCGCAGTTTAAAGACAAGCTGCATGAGTTCGAGCGTATTGTCGAGAGAATGGCAGATCCGAACAAAGAGCAGCGCCGCAGCGATCCGCGCCCCACCTCAGACAGCCTTTTCCGCGAAGCCTTCGGTCTAAACCGCCGAAAGGAGTAATTAAATGGCGATTGAACTTGTAACCCAATTTTCGAGTTACGTTGATGAACAGTTCTCTACGGAGAGCAAGAAAAGTATGCTGACCAATCAGGACTTTGGTTGGGACGGCGCACACTCGGTCAAGATCTACAAGGCTACCACAGCCAAGATGAACGACTATGACCGCGCGGGAACCGGCGCAAATGCATCTCGATATGGCAAGATCGAGAGCGTCAGCGCCACCACCGAAGAAATGATGCTGAAGCGCGACCGGTCTTTTACGGTCGTCACAGATGCACTGGACGAGAACGAGACCAAGGGTGTTCTTGGTTCTGCCACCATGCTGGCCCGTCAGATCCGCGAAGTCGTGATTCCGGAAGTTGACACCTACACATACGGTGTGATGTGTGCCGAGGCCGGCCACAAACCCGCAGCGGTTAAACTGACGGAGGAAAACATCTACACGGAGATGCTGAAGGGTAGCGAGGCTCTGGATAATTCCGAGGTGCCGGAGACCGGTCGCATTCTGATGCTGACACCGGAAACCTACACAATGCTGAAGAAGTGCAAAGATGTCATCATGGAGACCGACATCGGCAATGAGCTGCGCCTTCTGGGCGTTCTTGCTATGTTGGATGGCTGCAAGGTCATCAAGGTCCCCGCAAACCGTGTGCCTGCGGGCTTCGGCTTTATGATCGCGCATCCCTGTGCCACCGTAGCGCCCACTAAGCTGGAAAGCTATATGGTGCACCACAATCCTCCTGGTATTTCTGGATATCTGCTGGAAGGCAGGGTCTGCTATGACGCCTTCGTCCTGGATAACAAGGCATCTGCACTCTATTATCAGGCCATGGCTGCCGATGGACTGACGGTTGCTTCTACTGCCGGCTCTGCATCCGGTAAAACGAAGATCACCGTCACACCGGACAAAGCCGAGAGCAACTCTTACAGGTACAAGGTGGATGTAGCCGTTCCGGCTATCGGTGAGGACTGCTCTAGCTGGAGCAAGTGGGATGGTAGCGCAGACATTGCGGCTGCCAACGGATCCACACTTGTCGTTGCTGAAGTAGACAGCAACGGCATGGCAGTCAAGGCGGGTAGCGTCGCTGTGACCGCAAAGGCGTGACCTGAGCAGTGGGAGGCGCATGGGAATGTCTCATGCGCCTCCTTTTGGCTGCAATGAGTATCCCCCCGGTGGGGCCCGACCTGACGAGGAGGCCTTCGTCTCGACCGAACAGCAGTCCCCAAAGCACACCATTTTCCTGCAACGAAATTCCAAGGTCGGAGTTGAATTATCAATGGCGATCGTGATAGAAGGCTATGTCAATATAGCCGGCAAAAGGAGCAACTGCGAATTTCCGGCTTATCCCGGAGTGCCAGGACGTTTTTATGAAGTTATCATGCCTGATGCGTTCAAAACGTCATTGCTTCAGACGACCTGCATAAAGCTAAAGGTCGATCATACGCGTGTGATCGGCTCGACACACAGCGGAGAGCTACAATTGGCCGATGACAGCCGAGGCCTGTGGGCACACGCTCTGATTTCAGATCCGGCCGTGATTGCGGCGGCCCGCTCCGGCTGCATCCGAGGATGGTCTTTCGCCTTCATAGCAGAACAGTCCGAATGGTATCGGCTTGACCCAAGAGAGAAGCTGTATTACCGAAAAGTAAAGCGCGCCAAATTACTGGAAGTATCGTTGATGATAGAAAAAGATGCGGCCTATTCTGGAACGACCGTCAACGTCAAAAACGTCGAGGAGGAAAAGCCATGGAGCTTCATGAAATTGAAAGAGATATTGAGGCCCTAAAGTCCAGCCCTCTCGTTTTAGTTTGCCGGACACCGCAGGGAAGAGTAAAGGCTATGAGCCTACAGAAGTGCGTAGAGACCGGCAGCAGCTTCCTCTATGTCGCCGTCGATGAGCTGGATGCGCTGCTCGATCAGGCCATAAACGGAACGGCTTGAAACCGCAACTTTTTCACATGCTTTTCGATATCCGTTTTTCCATGATTTCCAGACATTCAAAATGGGATATGCCTTAATACGGCTCAAGCCCCTGCAAATACTGCATTTTCAGACTGCCGCAGCACCTTCTTCTTACCGTAGCTATAGAGACCTACGGTAAAAAGGCTGTTCTATGATCCACTAAATTCGCAACTTTTCCATCTAACCAGACGGGTGCAAAGAAGGCATCATTTCGATTATTTTTGATGCTATAAAATCCTCAAGGACTGACCAAGCCCAAAACACCCGGACAGTAAATCGCGAGGAATCACTGCCTAAAACTGCGTCCCTATGATGGGGACAGTAGAAAGCGCCCGAATCACTACCATTTTTTGCTTTGGACTCGTGACAGGTTTTGGTAGTCAATTAAGCGTACACGCTCGAACGTTACGCCTCAAAAGTCAATAATGTTTTGACATGCATTTTGACTTGCACGCCGTTAGAAAAGTGGCCTCAAACGGCTGCTTTTCTGATTTACTCACACCTGCAAAAGCAAAAGAAAAACCCTCAAAGCCTTGCAGCTCTAAGGGTTCTCCTGGTGCCTCGTCGGGGATTCGAACCCCGGACACCCTGCTTAAAAGGCAGGTGCTCTGCCGACTGAGCTAACGAAGCGAAGGTATGAAAGCAGCGGAAAACGCTGTTATTCTCTGGCAGGGATGGCTGGATTTGAACCAGCGAATGAGGGAGTCAAAGTCCCTTGCCTTACCGCTTGGCTACACCCCTATAAGGGAAAAGAAAGGGGATCGGGACTCTATTCCCGATCCCGCTCTTTTTGTGGGGTGGGTAAAGGGACTCGAACCCTCGACACCCGGAACCACAATCCGGTGCTCTAACCAACTGAGCTACACCCACCACATATCTGGTATCACAAGGGAAGCCCCGCCGCAGGCCGCTTTGGGGGAAATGGTACGCCAGAAGGGATTCGAACCCCCGGCCTACTGCTTAGAAGGCAGTTGCTCTATCCTGCTGAGCTACTGGCGCAAATGGATGGAGCAGGTGACGGGAATCGAACCCGCATCCCCAGCTTGGAAGGCTGGTGCCCTGGCCATTGTGCTACACCTGCAAGAGCCCTCCGCAACCTGTCAGCTTTTGCATGATAGCACGGAAGAGGCGTAATGTCAAGATGGAATTTTATACTTGCATCGCAAAATATGCGTTTTTCGGCATTCGCGATGAAAAATTGCTTGCAACCGCTCGGAAGTCATGGTATCATAGCATGGTATGCAGCGGTATCGAAGCGGTCATAACGGGGCTGACTCGAAATCGTGTCGGTCGCTTTCCGGGGTGACCTCGCAAACCCTTGATACTTCTGGCTTCTTCCGCTTTTCTACACTTTTTCAAAACTGAATATCTACGGTTTTTCTACGCTTTGTCTACGATTTCTACACTTGGTTATCAATCAGCCGGAAACCCGCAAAGCCTTGAAAATACAGCATGGAGATGTATCGAAGTGGTCGTAACGAGGCTGACTCGAAATTTCGGCAGAACCTGTGATTTTCGTCCCCCTGATTTCCGTTGATGCATCTCAACACGGAAAATCTCAAAATCGAATATTTTTTGCTTTCTCTCCTGTTTTCTCCCCAACGAATTTTTAAGCAAATTTTTGGAAAGAAAACCGGATGAAAATAGACACGGAGAGTTGTCCGAGTGGTCGAAGGTGCAGCACTCGAAATGCTGTAGACCGAAAGGTCTCTAGGGTTCGAATCCCTAACTCTCCGCCACGAAAAGCCTGTAAACAAGCCCGTTTACAGGCTTTTTAATTTTTGCCTAAAGGGCAAAGCCCGCACGATTTTCGGTTTTCAGGGGAGAAAATCAGCTGTTCTCCCCGGCACTGATCGAACTCCAGCGGCTGCTGAAGTTGCCGCCCTCCGGCAGAGCAAGCCCTGTCTCCATCGCCTGCGCCGAAGTGATCTTGGACTTGTAATCCAAGTGGGCGTAGATGTTCGCCGTGGTGGTAAAGTCGCTGTGCCCCAACCACTCCTGAATGTGTTTGAGGGGGACGCCGTTGGCCAGCAGCAAGCTGGCACAGCTGTGACGCAGATCGTGAAAGCGCATCCGGCGCAAACCGTGACTCTCCAGAAATTTCGGAAATGCGTTGGTCAGGTATTCCACCCGCATCCGCTCGCCCAACTCATCCACGAATACAAAGCCATCGTATTCATAGTTGTAGCAGTTGCCGCAGACCTGCTTGTTCAGCTCCTGCGCCTCTTTCACCTGCAAAAAGTATTCCCGGAAGCTGCCGATGAGCGGCAGGGTGCGCAGACTGGACTTGGTCTTGGCGGATTGCTGCTCGAACTCCTGATACTTGCCGTCGATGATCGTTGAGGTCACGGTGCGCTTTACGGAAATGGTGCCCTGCTCAAAGTCGATGGCGTCCCATTTCAAGCCCACCACCTCGCCACGGCGAAGTCCGTAAAAGGCAGCCACCAGCACCGGCAGCTCCAGCTTGGTTCCCCGAAGGGCTTCAAACATCTTCTGCATCTCGTCCGCCGAGAGAAAGACCGGCTGAAAGCTGTTCTTTCTGGGCCGGTCCACCTTGTCCGCCACATTCTGGATCAGCATATCGGTCTTGACTGCATATTTCAGTGCCGAGTGAATGACAGCGTGATAATGGATAACGGTATTGGGCGTGACCCGCCTGAGCATTTCGGAATAAAACATCTGCAAATGTCGGGCTTCCAGTTCCCGCAGTGTCAATTTCTTCTTGCGAAAATAAGGGACGATGGTGCTTTTCAGCAGTCCTTGATAAGCACCGTAGGTTGCGTGGGCCAGCCGTCCCTTGGCGATCTCCAGCCACTCCAGCAGATAATCGGCGAACAGCATATCACTGCTCAGGTCTCCCACCTCTTTGGGCGGCTCAAACTCCGCCCGGAGCCTTGCCAGTTCCGCCTCGGCCTTGCGCTTATTTCCCTTTTCAGGAAGCCCCAGCGAGATCCATTTCGTTTTTCGCTGCCCTCCGGCGTTTTTATAGTTCAGCACGGCATAATACTTGCCGTTTTTCAAAGTCAGATGTCCTGCTACCACTTTGTTTTCCTCCTGTCTTTCTATTTGCAGAACAGAACTCCAAACCGACAGTATCAGTATACCATCGGTTTGGGGTTCTCTCTATTCTGCGAATTGTTTGATTACAGCCGCATCAATACGAATCAGCGGGCATCCCGGTTCCGTTCTCTCTGCCGCTTCAGCAATTCCAGCCCCTTGATGATGTCCCGGCGCATCTGTTCCTCGGTGTAGCCGGAGGGGAAGTATTTCCGCAGCTCCTCTCGCTTGAATTTGAGCTGCTCTTGCTGGTTGGGCTTCGTCTCCGCCAGCACGGCGTAGACTATGCCCTGCTTCGCCTCCTTTCTGTCAAGTGGTTTTGAGATGTTTTTTGGAAAAGCGCCAAAGCGTATAGCTGTGAGTAAATTTGATCAAGCAGTACAGGGCATGGCGGATATCTTCTTTTTACTGCCAAGTTGCCGATTTTATACAGAAACGCCCAAAACCGTTTCCCGCTGTATGTTTTCGGGGCGATTTTGGGCGTTTTCTTTTGATATAAGCGGCTTCATATTGGCGCCGGTATCCTTTTCCGTCCGTCATTCAAAAGCCGCTGTTTGTCGCTTCCAGGTAACAAAAAAGCGCCGTATTGCTACGACGCTTTTGTCTTGCTCAGAAGAGGCAGCTCCTCTATTATTTATCAATATTGAAATACCTTCCCCTGTGCTAAATGATAATTTAGCGGCTTAGTCGCTAACGGTCGCTTGACCGTTTATAAGCATTGGCAGGAGCCAATCCCTCAAACGAATGAGTTCTTGATTTTCACAGATATTTTTACTCATTTGCGTGTAAATGCCCTTGGTTCTTTCGTGATAAAGTCTCAGAACTTCATCCGATGGAATTACAAGTGCAATACCTGCGAGGTCATCATTGTTCACCGCTTCTTGTGTAGCTCCGTGGGCAAGTGTATCCTTTAGAGCTTCAAAGTATGAGTGCTCAATAAAGGAGGCAATGTATTCAAAGGAGTGCTCAGAGCATTGCAAACCGCAAAATCCTGTTGAAAGGATTGATTCTTCTATCAGCGGTTTCATAGCGGGGTTAAGATAAAGATGCTTTATACTCTTTTTCATCTTGGCGAACCACACGCTGTTTTCTGTGGGCTGCATATTAGCACGACTTTCACGAGTTTCAAAATCAACTGTATTTCTGGTTGAAATGCTCGTGCCATTGACCGCTGCTGTGGCTAAATAGGTTTTCGTTGTAAATGGCATTACTCCAGGCTTGATAATTGAAGATAGCCTGTTCTTGAAAACCGTTTCCACCTGCCAATCAACAGGAATTGGATAAGACACACCATTTGCAGGTACCATCTGACCGCCAGATGAACGATACGGACTGCCGTCTTTGCTTGGAAAGTCAAATTGGGTAAACCAATAGTCATACATCAGCTTGAGCTGCTGCTGTAAATTATCATTTATGCCATTGTTGAGTACAATTTTTTTATCAATAGCACTTAGAACATGAGCAACTGCATCTTGCCTATCTTTTCGTGGCATAGGCACGAGAATTTCTTCAAAAGTACTCTTGCTTAAAATAGGTGTTCTCGTAACAGAAGCGATAGAGAACAGATAGTCTTTTTTTGTTCTGAGCCAGTAATACAAGTATAATGGATTATATCCAGACTTAATGTCAGTAACGGAGTTTATCTGTTGATTAGTTGCACAGGTTTCCGTGCATAAGGCGACATTACCCATATCCCAACCGATGCATCCAACCATTACGCTTGTGCCTTGTATCGTGTTGCTTCTAATGCTGTTAAAGCCTGCTTGGGTGATAGTTTTATCAGACTTTTTTACCGTAAAATCAGCATGCAGTTCTGTCGGAGTAATGAACATTATTTCTCCGCCGTAGTATTCTGGAATTGCCGTAGACGGGGTTTTCCCAGTGACGACACGTCCTATCTTGTTCATAGGAGTATTGATATATTCCATACTTATGCTCTCCTATCCAATGTATTTTCGGTGAGCAATTTTTACATTGCTCTGTTTGACCATAGCGTATTGCAAGGTTGTATCTATTCGTTGATGCCCAAGCAGGCGTTGCAGTTGCTCCACGGGCATACCTTTATCTATCGCCATTGTTGCCAGAGTTCGCCTAAACTTATGTGGGTGAACTTTTGGCAAATTCAGCCTTTTACCAAGCTCTCGCAGCCTGACCTCGACGCCGCCGATTTTCAGTCGATTATACGGTGCTTTGAGGGAGACAAACAGAGCTGGATTATTGTCAATTCTTGATTGCAAATAGTTCTGCAAATGAATTTTGGCACGGGCATCAAAGTACACAATTCGCTCTTTGCTGCCTTTACCGAAAACCACACATTCCCGTTCCTCAAAGTTAATGTCATCACGGTTGAGCAACACAAGCTCACCGACACGCATACCTGTGGAAGCAAGAATATCTATCAAAGCCAAATCCCGTAAGGTTTCACAGTTGTCTCGCATGGTTTCCAATGCTTCATCGGTATATGTTTCCTTTATGGTGGTTGCAGATTTCACCTTGTGGATTCTACGAACCGGGCTTTTCAAGATGTAATCCTCATCTTCAAGCCAAGAAAAAAAGCTGGACAGTATTCTGCGGATATTGTCTATCGTTACCCTGCTTGAATTTTTTTGGGCTTGATAGCCGGTGAGATAGGAACGAAGGTCGTCCGTTGTAATGTGCGACACTCCTTTTCCTATCGCAGCCAGCATAGCGTCTATTGTTTTTCTGTAGTACACCAAAGACTTTTCGGAACAGCCCTCGATGCGTTTGGCTGAGAGGAATCCATTCACCAAATATTGGTTTGTCGGCTCACTCGGTGCTTTAGAATGGCTCTCGGCTATCTCATAACTCTCCATCACGACGAACAGCACTTTCCGAAGCTTGTCAGCTTGCGCGTTGTCGATATGCGGCAACATTCTTTGAATAATGTCATTTGCAAATTGATTTTTCATAGTCGTATCTCCTTAATTTTTGGCAGAGAATGACTACGGAGTGGCAGTCCCTTTGATTAACTCTTGCCACTCACAAGAGTTATTTTTAGTAGCATAAATGATAATTTAGAGCAGATGGCGTACGATACTTATATGCACCTGTTCTTCAAAAAACAGCCGAATGGAAAACTTCGGGAAATCATTGTAGAAAACAATAAATCATCTGTCCAGGTCGGCGAAGCGAAAGGGAAAAGCGGAAACTGTCCTTTCTTTACAAGCGGCGATGCAATCCTTGAATGGGATTGCAGTATGGTGGACGGGCGAAACAGTTTCCTAAATACCGGCGGCAACGCTGCCGTCAAGTTTTACATTGGCGAAGCTGCATATTCAACCGATACTTGGTGTATTACCGCAAATCGAAATTTGGCAGACTATTTGTATTTGCTGCTACTCTCAATCAAGCCCGAACTAAACCAAAAATTTTTCCAAGGTACAGGGTTGAAGCACCTTCAAAAGCCTTTGCTAAAGGATAGATTGATTTACATTCCGTCGAAAAATGAAATCAAAGGATTTAATTCAAAGGTGCAACCGCTAATGAATATGATTTCTGTCAACACAAGAGAGAATAAGCGGCTTACAACTCTCCGCGATTGGCTCCTGCCAATGCTTATAAACGGTCAAGCGACCGTTAGCGACTAAGCCGCTAAATTATCATTTATCTTCTTGTTTACGCTGATTTTTCTTTCCACATTGTAGAGCATATCCCCAATCTTCACTTGTTCCTCGTAATCAGGAAGATACAAGGTTAAGAAGGAAAATATGTCTTCGTTGAAGCTTGCACGCAGGGTCATAATAGTGTTACTATTTATGACCTTGCGAAAATACTTACTTCTAAGAAGAAACGCCATATACTTATCGTAGGCGATGCCTGTAGTCTTTGGGCGAAGCCTTTTTACAAAGCCGCTATAAGTTGCTTTGGGATAGTCTTTTAGAGCAACGCAACTCATAGCAAGCTCATCAACAGTCTCACTTGTTCTGGTAATAAGGATATCGCCTTTCTTTATAGAGTAGATTTCTTGCTCACGTTCCGAAGTATCCATCAAATCCGTTAATTCACAGGGCAAAAAGTAGTTGTTAAATACGGTACTAAATGAAACAAACGGTGCTCCGTGTCCTGCTTGCTCTTTCGTGGATGAAATACCCGATGTCATATCATAGAGATCTGCAAAAGCGTATTTCTGTAGTTTACTCATACTTCACCTTCTTCAACTGCTCCATAATCTCCTTTTGCAAGGCGTTTCCTTCATCGAAGTAGCTCTGCAAATTCGATGCCAGCTCAGACATTTTGTTTTCAAATTCTTCCTGTGTCAGCTCCACATACTCAATCTTCACATCAAAATACTGACCAGCTGCAAGGGAGCACTTCTTCGCCTCAATATCCCCATAGCTTACGGCAACCGAAAAGTCCTCTACGGTTTTCTTATGAAGGAATGTATCAACGATCATATCGATCTCAGAAGGTGTCAGGCGAACCTTTTTGTTGTTGCCTTCCTGGTATTCCTCGCCGAGTTTAGACGCATCAATGAGGATAACCTTATCGGCAGATTTGGAGTTGTCAAAGAACAGAACCGAAACATTGGTACCGGTATTGGCAAATACATTTGAAGGCATGCTGATGACACCGTAAACAAGATGTTCTTTGACAATGTGCTTTAATAGCTTTCCTTCGACGCTGCTCTTTGCGGTTAAGAACCCGGTTGGAAGGACAATAGCCGCCTTACCGGTTGGAAGCATCGAATTTAATACATGCTGGAGGAAGCATGTGTAAATGGCCATGCTTTCCTTTTTCTTTGGCGGAACATTTGGAACGCCCGCCCAAAAGCGAGCTGGCATCGCAACAAGCGTTTCCCGTGTTTCTGAAAAATCGAGGTTGAACGGAGGATTGCAAACCACATAATCAAACTGTCGCAGAGTGTTTCCGTCGTCGCTCTTATGGAACGGATCGGTAAGTGTATCGCCCTGAATCGCATGATCCAGAGAAGAAACCAACCCATTCAAGATCAGATTTAACTTGAGCATCTTATTGCTTTTTTGAGAACGGTCTTGTGCGAAGATTGTACAGCAATCCTCACCGATCTGGTGTGCAAGCGCCATCAGCAGAGTACCGGTTCCCGCCGCAGGATCGTAACACTCAATGTTATGCAAATCTCTCCTGTCACCGACAAGCAGTCGTGCCATGATAACGGCGATTGCGTGAGGTGTGTAATATTCGGCATATACGCCGCCACCATTGGTATTGTAATCCTTGATGACATACTCAAATACGCCAGCGAAGAAGTCGTAGCTTTCCGCAAATGCATCTTCAAAAGAGAAGTTGACGAGTTTGTCAACCAAGGCTCTTGCGAAAGGAGAACGCTGGTCATCATCGGTTACGAAATTTGTGAGCTTCTCAAACAGCGGTATTTTTTTCTTTGAGGTGGTTTGCGTAGAGAAGATATCAATGTTCTTGTCGGCAATATCCACCATCGTATTGTCAAATATAAGGCTGAAATCACCCTTTGCCTGCTGATTCCACAAGAACGAAATCAAGTGCTGGGGATAAAGTCTCGGAACATCAGGAGAAAGAGAATCAAGCAAATCCAGCCTGTCGTCTTCCGACATTTCGCTATATGCGGTTTCCCATTTTTCTGCCTTCGCTATGCGCTCGTCCTTTTGCTTTATCTCATAGCCGAACTTGTCATTCAAAAACTTATACAGAAAAATCTGAGTGATAACCTTGTACTCATTTCCGTCATTGCCCATACCGTAATTGTGGCAGACGGCCTTCAGATCATCAATCAGTTTATATGTTTGAGTTTTTATATCCATTTTCGTTCTCCTTATGCCGCAGGGTATGTTTCACGATATTGCTCAAGATACTGCTTTGTAATCCTGCTCTGTATAAACACACGATCTTCTCTTGAGTTAACGATACCGATAGCATCCATCCCGGCTTTGATTTCCGTCATTACCGTTTGCTCAAAGTATGCGTCCTTTTTGAGAATATCGTTTCTGTCATATACCTTGCGATCAATGTCGCTCTTGATTAACATGAGGGCATCTACGATGCTTTCGTCATACTCGGAAACAATAACCTGTTTTCCTTCGTTTCTGCGTCTGTGATTTTCTTCTCTGATTCTCTTATGGACACGAGCGAACTTTGCATCGCCGTTATATCTTCTGAGCAACGCTGCATTTTTCTTTTGTAACTCAGTGAGCTTCTGAAGGATTTCGTCCATTGAGCGAGAATAAGAGTTATATTCCTCCATGTTGTTGGGGGTGAACCCATGCTCACGGAAACGAGCTCGGACAGCTTCTCTTATAGTGATATACTCAGGATCTTCTGGGTCAATGTTATCTGAAAGCTTCCTCATAACTTTTTGAAGCTTTTCATTAAGTTCTACACCGCCGGAAACCATCCTTAATTCTTCTTCGCCGATTTTGCTGAAGTTGAATGTGATGTCCTGCATCGCCTCATTGACTAATATCCGAGTGGAATCGTCGTCGGCAATAGCCTCACGCTGATTGATGATATTGATATGGTGTTGTACCTCGGAAAGAATATCCTTCAATCTGGAGACTTCAAAATTGGCAAATGCTGCTTTCAAATCCTCATCGCCAAAGGTTTTAACAATGTTGCAACAGTCACGGACTTCAATCAATGCTTTTTTCAACTCAAGCAGAACGCCTTTATCTTCAATGGCAGAGATTTCGGTGCTAAATTCTTCTGCATTGTCCAACGAGTAGTCAAATAAAACCTGGCGTGCTTTCTTCATACGCTGTATCAGTTCAGCGGGATCTTCCATAACCTGAGCCAGAATGTTGACCTCATTTCCTTCACCAACTTCATCAGGATCGTTAAACTTGTTGAGTTCAGCAAGGTATGCCGCATTTGTTTCGTCAAAGTTCTTCTTGATGTCAGCAAAATCAATAATAAAGCCGTAACGGTTCTTACCGTATGGCCTATTCACTCTGGTAATTGCCTGCAAAAGGTTATGGTCTTTTAGCTTCCTTCCGAAATAAAGCCGCTTTAGTCTCGGAGCATCAAACCCCGTCAAAAGCATATTGAATACGATAAGAATATCAACCTTAAAGTTATCTTTGAAATCGGTAATAACACCTTCACGGGTTTCCTTATCATCGCTATCGTAGAGTATTAATCCAGCTTTAAAGTGGCTTTGATTTGATGCACCAGAATTAAGCTCATTCTGAATTTCATCAAAATAAGCAAATAGTCTACGGGCTTGCTCGCTAGTTTCGCAGATGACCATACCTCCAAGAGTGTCATCACCTTGAATCACTCTGAAGCGCTTTAAATCACCGATGATGTAACGGAGCAGTTCCTTGACATAGTTCGGATGCTCGACAATATCTTCTTTCTTGACATCCTTTTTCTGCACAAGATTTTCGATTGATTGATAGACCTCTTCAAGTTTTTCCCTATATGCCGTCTCGATGTCCTCACGAATGATTTTCAGTGTATAGCCATCTTGAACGGACTTATCGTAATAGTAGGTGTGCAGATAGTTTCCGAATACACGCCAAGACTCACGCTCGCTTTTCAAAAGTGGCGTTCCCGTAAGTGCAATCTTGATTGAATTCGGGTCGGCATCAAAAAGGTTGGCAAGGAAAGAGCCTTCTGGTTTATATCCACGGTGAGCCTCATCGATAATGAAAACACGCTGTAAGTTTGTGGCATAAGCAGGAAGGACAACTGTCGCAGACGGCCTGTTCTGTCGTGAAATAGACGGGCTGTTTTGTCGGTCATCGCCGGACAGTGTTGTCCGGCGCCGGTGCGTTTTGTCGCTGCCGAGCTGTTTTGTCATATAAGAAACGGGACCGGAAATCCGGTCCCGTCACTATTTAGGATACTTCTCCCTCCAAGACAATCTGCACCATCCGGTCATCAATAATAGGACGGCGGTTTTGGTATGCATAAACAAGGGACTGGGTACATGCCCTGTTAATCAATCTGGGAATGCCAGAGGAGAAAGAATGGATCGCCTTCATTGCATCCTCAGAG
>CEAR01007687.1_pt1 | contig 129417 bp, 108 predicted proteins | sample 557461 | NCBI WGS metagenome assembly CEAR01 (sample SAMEA3182075, study PRJEB8094) | gut metagenome | biome: human; feature: gut; material: Stool; isolation source: human stools | place: Canada | collected 2012-03-14 | reverse complement strand
CTGGAGGACTTACGCCGGGTGACGCACTTCGCGCGGATGAAGGAAAAGCAGTTCGCCGCCTACATCGGCAGCAAGAATACGCTGGAGCTGCGGCGTGAGATGAACACGATCCAAAAAGATCTGGATACCATGCGGCGGCGCAGAGAGGAACTGTCCAAGCTGTTCAAGCGGCTCTATGAGGACAATGTGCTGGGGCGGGTGACCGATGAGCAGTACCGGATGCTGGCGGGCGATTACACCGTCGAACAGAAAGCGTTGGAGGAACAGATCCCCGAAAAGGAGGCCCGGCTGGAAAAGCTGAAAGCCGCCTCCGCCAACGTGAACACATTCGTTGAGAAGGCGAAGCAGTACACCGCCATCGACGAGCTGACGCCGGAGCTGTTGCGGCTGTTCATCCAGCGGATTGAGGTAGGCGAGCGGACGGAGAAATACTCCCGCAGCTCCCACCAGAGCATCCGCATCGTCTACCGCGACATCGGCACGGTGGACAGCGAAATGGAGCAGGGCGAGGCGCAGCCGCGCATTGCGCCGCCCTTGAGTGAGGTATTCCAGCTTCCTGCATAATAAAAAGCAGAGAAAAAACGCAAGAAAGCGGACAGCAAACGCTGTCCGCCCCTTGCAAGACATGGTGTCAACTTGTGCCCCTACGAACATTACCCGAAGAAACACGGGCATTTTCTTATAATTTCTCAAAATCCGCGTCGACGGCGTCGTCGGAGAAGTCGTTGTTCGGGTTCTCGTAGCTGGCCGAGCCGTGGTATTCGGCGTTCGGGTCGATGTGGACGCCGACCTCGTTCAGAAGCGTCTCCAGCTGACCGGCCGCCTCGTTCATCTGCGCGGCGTCCTTGGACTTGACGGCGCGTTTCGCGTTCTTGACGGCCTCGGCCACGCGGACCTTGTCGTCCTTGGAAAGGTTCTTCGCGTTTCCGGCCTGGAAGATCAGCTGCTCGCAGCGGTCGCGGGCCGTGGCCTCCGCCTTGAGCTTGGCGTCCTCGGCGGCGTAGCGCTGCGCGTCGCGCACAGCGCGGTCGATCTCGTCGCGGCTCATGTTGCTCGAGGCCGTGATGGTGATCTGCTGGGCCTTGCCGGTGTCAAGATCCTTCGCCGACACGTTCACGATGCCGTTGGCGTCGATGGAGAACGTGACCTCGATCTGCGGCACGCCCCGCGGCGCGCGGCGGATGCCCGTGAGCTGGAAGCGGCCGAGCTCCTTGTTCTGGTGCGCCATCGGGCGCTCGCCCTGCAGCACGTGGATATCGACCGACGACTGGAAGCTCGAGGCCGTGGTGAAGATCTGGCTCTTGCGGATGGGGAGCGTCGTATTGCGCTCAATGATGCGGGTGCAGACACCGCCCAGCGTCTCGATGCCGAGCGACAGCGGCGTCACATCGAGCAGCAGCAGCCCCTTCACGCTGCCGCAGAGCACGCCCGCCTGCAGACACGCGCCCATGGCGACGCATTCGTCGGGGTTGATGCCCTTGAACGGCAGCGAGCCCGTCATCGACTGGACCAGATCCTGCACGGCCGGGATGCGGCTCGAGCCGCCGACCATCAGCACCTTGCTGATCTGCGAGATGCTGATGCCGGAATCGTTGATGGCCTGGTTGACCGGCTCGCGCGTGGCCTGGACGAGGTGGTAGGTCAGGTCGTTGAACTTCGCGCGCGTCAGCGGGATCTGCATGTGCAGCGGCCCCTGCTTGCCGACGGCGATATACGGCTGCTCGACCGTCGTCTGCTTCATGGACGAAAGCTCGATCTTCGCCTTCTCCGCGGCCTCGCGCACGCGCTGCATAGCGACGGGATCGCGCGACAGATCGATCTTGTTTTCCTTCTTGAACTCGGAGACGAGGTAATCGACGATGCACTGGTCAAAATCGTCGCCGCCGAGATGGTTGTTGCCCGCCGTGGCCAGCACCTCGATGACGCCGCAGGAGATATCGAGGATCGACACGTCGAACGTGCCGCCGCCGAGGTCGTAGACCATGATCTTCTGCGCCTGCTCCTTGTCGATGCCGTAGGCGAGCGCCGCGGCCGTGGGCTCGTTGATGATGCGCTGGACGTTGAGCCCCGCGATCTTGCCCGCGTCCTTCGTCGCCTGCCGCTGCGCGTCGGTAAAATAGGCAGGGACTGTGATGACGGCGTCGGTGACCGGCTCGCCGAGATAGCTCTCGGCGTCCGCCTTGATCTTCTGCAGGATCATGGCGGAGATCTCCTGCGGGGTATATTTATGGCCGTCGATCGACACCTTGTAGTTGGTGCCCATCTGGCGTTTGATGGATGCGATGGTCCGGTCATGGTTGGTGACGGCCTGCCGCTTGGCAAGATTGCCGACCAGCCGCTCGCCGGTCTTGGAAAATGCGACGACCGACGGCGTCGTACGTCCGCCCTCGGCGTTGGGGATGATGACGGGCTCGCCGCCCTCCATCACGGCAACGCAGCTGTTGGTCGTGCCGAGGTCAATACCGATCGTTCTGGACATCTGAGGTTCCTCCTGTCAGATCCATTCTGCCGTCTCAATACCAGCTGCCGGAGCTTGTATTTCCGTCCGTCTGGTTCTGGTTGGCATAGGATCCTGAATTGCTGTAGCTGTAATCGCGGTAGGAATACGGGTCATAATAATACGCGCTGCGGTAGCCGCAGCTGCCAAAGAGCGCGGCGAGCATCTGGATCACCAGATAGATGCCCAGCAGCCGCACGAGGAAGTTTCCACGGCGGCGCGTGCGGTGATAGGTCCAGCGGTAGCCGCCGGGCTGGTCGCCCTCGTCCTGGTCGCTGCCGGTGCGGTAGTACCAGGTCTGCCAGCCGTTCTGGTCCGTCTGCTGCCAGCTGCTCTGCTGGCCGTCGCCCTGCCCCTGCGCACCCCAGAACCCGAACGGGTCGGAGAAGGGGTCATAGGTCTGCTGCCCGGCCTGCCGGTACTGCTCGCGCGCCTGCTGCTGGGCTTGCTGCTGCGCCTGCTGCTGGCGGTAGGCCTGCGGATTCTTGATCGCGTCGTAGGCCGCGTTGACCTCGTTCATTTTCTGCGCGGCGGTCTTGTCGCCGGGGTTCAGATCGGGGTGATATTTCTTTGCCAGCCGGCGGTAGGCCTGCCGGATCTCGTCTTCCGAAGCGTTCGGAGATACGCCGAGCACCTGATACGGATCTGTTCCCATGCAGTTCACTTCCTCTTCCTTTCGAATATGCTGATTATACCGCCTTTATTCGGGAGAAGTGTGAAGCTTTTATAAACGATATGCAAAAAATTACACGGTTTTGGCGTTGGAAGCACAAAAATCGCCCCGGCGAGCCGCGGTCTGCGGCCCGCCGGGGCAAAAACCATCGAATTCAGTCCTTCAGCGCTTCCAATACGCCGAGCAGGAACTTCCACGTGCGCTGCACCGAGGAGATGGACATCTTCTCGCGCGCGGTATGGATATCGACCAGATCCGGGCCGAAGGAGACGCAGTCCAGCCCCGGCAGCTGCCCGGCAAACAGGCCGCATTCCAGCCCCGCGTGGATGGCCTCAATCTTCGGGGCCCTGCCGGTCTGCTGCTCGTAGACGGCGGCCATCTTCTCCCGCAGCACGGACTCGCGCCGGTATTCCCACGCGGGATACGCGCCCGTGACCTGCAGCGAGCCGCCGAGCAGCTGGCTGAGCGCCGCAAAGCGCGCCAGCAGCATCTGCTTCTGCGAAGCGACCGAACTGCGGACCGAGCTGACCGCCGTCAGCACGCCGTCCGCCACGTGAAAAATGCCGAGATTGCACGACGTCTGCACCAGCCCCGGGATATCCATGCTCATGGCCGCAATGCCGTTCGGCACGAGCAGCAGATAGCGGACGACGCGCAGCGTCGCCTCCTCCGTCAGCGCCTGCGGGCAGACGTCGGCTTCTTCCAGCGTGACGGTGACGCCGGGGTCGGCCACGGCATATTCCTTGCGGAGATCCGCCGTGCAGGCAGATACGATCTGCTTTGCGGCGGGCAGGTCGCCCTCTGCGAGGGCGAGGACGGCCTCCGCCGCGTTCGGGATGGCGTTGTCCTTCCGTCCGCCCGCGGCCGACACGAGCCGGACCGGGAGCTTCTGCACCAGCGCATCCAGCACGCGGCCGAGCAGAATATTCGCGTTGGCGCGGCCCTTGTTGATCTCCTGCCCGGAGTGGCCGCCGATGAGGCCGGAGACGTTCAGCTTCACGCAGGGTGCCGCGTTCGGCGCCATCGTCAGCCCGACCGAGACATTGGCGCTCGCGCCGCCGGCGCAGCTGACGGTAAAGATTCCCTCGTCCTCCGAGTCGATGTTCAGCATCCGGCGGGCGGAGAGCTGGGAGAAGTCGAGCCCCTGCGCGCCCTCCATGCCGATCTCCTCGTCGACGGTGAAGACGGCCTCGAGCGCCGGATGGGCAATCTCGCTGCTGTCCAGGATCGCCAGCGCCATGGCGACGGCGATGCCGTCGTCGCCGCCGAGCGTCGTGCCCTTCGCGGACACGTAGTCGCCCTCGACCTGCAGGTCCAGCGCGTCTTTGGTCATGTCGATGGGGCTTTCCGGCGTCTTCTCCGCGACCATGTCGAGATGGCCCTGCAGGATGACGGCGGGCGCAGTCTCATAGCCCGCGCTGGCCGGCTTTTTGATGATGACGTTGTTGAGTTCGTCCTGATACACCCACAGGCCGCGCGCCCTGGCAAACGCGGCGCAGTAGTCGCTGATGGCCTTTGTGTTGCGCGAGCCGTGCGGGATGCGGGTCAGGTCTTCAAAGAAATGAAATACCGCCTTCGGTTCCAAATGTTCCAGTACACGGGGCATGATGATCGGTCCTTTCTGTCTGTCGTTCGCCGCCGTCAGTCCGGCAGCTTTTCAAAATCCTCCGCGCCGTGCTTGCACAGCGGGCAGATGAAGTCGGCGGGGAGCGTTTCGCCCTCATAAACGTAGCCGCAGATCTTGCAGACCCAGCCGGTCTGCTTCGTGAGCGCGGCGGGCTTGGGCTTGACGTTTGCAAAGTAGAAGCTGTAGGTCATGGACGGCGCACCGGAGAGCACGCGGGCCTCGGTCACGTCGGCGATGAACAGCGTATGGGTGCCGAGGTCGATCTCCTGCGTGACCTTGCCGCTCACGAACGCGTTCGTGGAGTACGGCAGGTAATACACGCCGTTCGTCGCACGGGCCATGCCCTTGACGTCCGCGAACTTGTCCACATCCCGGCCGGACTGGAAGCCGTAGTGCTGGAACAGGCCGAACGGCGCGTCGGTCGAGAGCATGGAGAGGTTGAACACGCCCGTTCTGCGGATCATGTCGTGGGTGTAGTTGGCCTTGTTGACGGCGATGGAGATGCGCTTCGGCGTGTCGGTCAGCTGGGCGGCGGTGTTGATGATGCAGCCGTTGTCCTTCTCCCCTTCCCGGGCCGTCAGGACGAACAGACCGTAGGAGAACGAGAAGAACGCGTTCTTCTCGACCGGCGCGTCGGCGGTGTGCACCGCGGGGGCCGGCTTCGGCATGGAGTCATAGATCGCCTGCGCCATGGCGTCGACGTCCGCGAGCTGGGCTTCCTTGAGCGTGGATTTGATCGTGACGGTCTCGTCGAGGATGGTGCAGTTTTTGAGCTTCTGGAACTCCGCCCGCATGAGCCCGGCCGCCGTCGGCGCCCAGGAGCCGTTTTCCATGAGGGCGATGGTGCGGTTCTGCAGGTTATGATGGACGATATCGTGCACGAGATTTTCCATCGTCACGAACATGCCCGCGTTGTACGTCGTGGAGATAAAGACCAGATGACTCGCGCGGAAGCACTCGGAGAGGATATAGCTCGGATGCGTGACGGACACGTCGTACATCTGCACGTTCCGCACGCCAAGCTCCGACAGCTTCGCGGCCAGCACGTTCGCCGCGTTCTCCGTGCCGCCGTAGACGGAGGCATAGGCGATGACGACGGCGTCGTCCTCCGGCGTATAGGTCGCCCAATGGATATATTTGTCGAGGAACCACGCGATATCCTTGCGCCAGACCGGGCCGTGCAGCGGGCAGATCATCTCAATTTCAAGCCCCGCGGCCTTTTTGAGCAGCGCCTGCACCTGCGTGCCGTATTTGCCGACGATGTTGGTATAATACCGGCGGGCATCGGCGAGCCATTCGGTCCGGAAGTTGACCTCGTCGGCGTACAGATTTCCGTTCAGCGCGCCGAAGGTGCCGAAGGCGTCGGCCGAATAGAGCGTTTTGGTCGTTGTGTCGTAGGAGACCATGACCTCCGGCCAGTGGACCATCGGGGCCATGACGAAGGCGAAGGTATGCCTGCCGGTCGTGAGCGTGTCCATTTCCTTGACGAGCTGCAGGCGGCTGTCGATGTCAAACGTGAAGAAGTTCTGCATCATCGTGCGCGTCTTGGCGTTGCAGACGATGGTCAGCTCCGGGTGGCGCAGGACGAGCTCGCCGATGGTCGCGGCGTGGTCCGGCTCCATATGCTGCACGATGAGGTAATCGAGCTTCCGCCCGCCCAGCACATGGTCGACGTTCTCAAAGAACAGGCCGCTGACGGACTTATCGACGGTGTCGATCAGCACGGTCTTTTCGTCCAGCAGCAGATAGGAGTTATAGCTGACACCGTTGGTCAGCGGATAGGCATTCTCAAACAGGTTCAGCCGCCGCTCACTCGCGCCGACCCAATAGAGATCTTCGGTCATTTTTCTGACACAATACATACGCTCGGATTCCTTTCATAATTCAATAATGATTTTCGTTATTATTATAGCACATGCCGCGCAGAAAAGCCAGCACAATTTCCGTTTTTTTCGCCCCGCCGCAGCGGAAAAGGCTCCCCTTCCAGGGGAGCTGGCGCGAAGCGCCTGAGAGGTTGTCACCCATTTTTGCCACACTTCTGGCGGCGCAATCCAAAGGCTCCCTTGTGTAAAGGGAGCTGGCGCGAAGCGCCTGAGGGATTGCTGTCACAAATTTGCAGCTGCCGGATGCCTCCGGCGGCCCTATCTTTTCTCTCGCAAGAGAAAAGATAGGGGAGAAAAGAGTGCTTGGAGACGCGGGGTGCATTCTGCGTCTGAATTCAGGCGAACTCCAATGTTTCGGGCATCGTTCCACACGATACTCATCTTACGTATGTCTTGGTACGCGCCGCCTGATACGAGGGCATCAGATTTGATACCAGTTGCCGTAGAACGATTGCCGTCAATAGAAGGTGCGGTGAAAATTCAGATAATTTGTACCTTCTTGCGGGGGGTTCTTGGTTTGTACGCACCAAACGGCCTCCCCTGGGGAAAGCTGGACCGGCGGAGCCGGGACTGATGAGGGCCGGGGAGCAATGGCATATAGCTTTGCAGTTTCCCTTTCTCAGCTCTTCCTCATCCCATTCTTATCAAACTTTTTCCGCAGCGCGTGTTCCGTGACCGGGAGCGCGCAGAGCATCGGGACGAGCTGGATGAACACGGTGATCACCCCGGTGTACCCGATCGTCTCTGTGCCGCGCCCGATCACGAACAGGATGGGGACGACCGACAGCGGCAGCAGGAGCCAGCCGCAGCAGTACCAGTACCGCCCGCAGACCGTATGCGCCAGCTTCCATGTTTCCTGATTTTTCATGGACATGGTCGACCGGTATCCGAACGTCGCGTTGATGGACTTCGGCGGGCTTTTGAAAAACCTCCGGCCAAAATAGATCATCGTGAGCGGGATCATCAATACGAACAGCAGCATGAATATCCAGAAGAGCATTCTTATTTCTCCTTTCCCATACTTCCCGGTCTGCGGTGTAAAAACTCATCAAACGCATCGATGCGCTCCGTCAGGGGCCTAATGGACACAAGCCGGAAGAAGCCGCCGCGGGACTGCATTTTATGCCACAGCTTCTGCACGTCGATGGCGTCATATACATTTTTATCGATCTCGGCGGCCTTTTTCTGCACGACCGCGCCGAGATGGATGGAGAAGCACAGGTCAATGAGGAAAATGCCGAAGCACATGCCCACCATAAACGACGCCAGCGGGTGTGCCACGAACCACTCCACCAGCTTCCGCAGCCGCGGATACAGCAAAAAGTAGTACGCCAGCGACAACACGCCCCAGAAGAACGTGAACAGCGGGCAGATGATGCCCTGGATATTGCCCCAGAGCTTGCTGTAGTCCCACAGGCGCAGGTGGAAGCCCTTGAAGCTCACGACGCCGACGATATACTCCAGCAGCGTCATAGCCAGCGCCATGACGACGAACATGACCGGGTAATACCAGAACGTGCCCGAAAACGAGCCGAACAGCTGATGGTCCAGCTCCGAGAGGATGAACAGCAGCACTGTGCCGAATCCGTACAGTGGCAGGCAGGGGCCGAAGAGGAAGCCCGGGTTCAGCCACTTGCGCTCCGGGTTCGCCCCGGAGAAGAACCGGCGGAACAGAAGCTCCAGCACCCACCCGCCGACAGCGCCGAAGAAAAACAGATACAGAACGATCAGGAAGATCTGAAATTTGGACATAGCCGCCCTCCGCATACACATTTCTTTGCCTTCAGCTTACGACATTGCCGCCCCGCTGTCAAGGCAAAAGAAAACAGTGACGTTTGCAGGAAAGTGTGCTATACTGTCTCCAGAATATGCAGAAGGAGCAGGTTATCATGCGCGGAATCCCGTCTTTGATCACAGAGATCCGAAAGAAAGTCTTTACCGAGGTCGCCCGGATGGCATACTCCGGCGACTACACCGATATGGAGGATATCCCCTTCAAGATCGTCCCCGGCCAGAGCCCGCTGCACCGCGAGTCCGTGTTTCTCGAGCGCGCCATCGCCGGCGAGCGCGTGCGGCTGGCCATGGGTTTGTCCCTCCAGCCCGTGCAGACGCGCACGCTTCTGACCGAGGGCATGGATCAGGCCGCCATCGCCGAGCAGTATTACGAGCCGCCGCTCGTCAACATCATCCCCTACGCCTGCCACGCCTGCCCGACGCGGCAGTACCGCGTCAACGAGCTGTGTCAGGGCTGCCTCGCCTCCTCGTGCCAGCGCGTGTGCCCGAAGGGCGCGATCAAATTTGTCAACGGCAAGAGCCGCATCGACCAGAAGCTCTGCATCAAGTGCGGCAAATGCGCCAGATCCTGTCCGTACAACGCCATCACCTACCTCGAGCGCCCGTGTCAGGCGGCCTGCGGCATGGACGCCATCGGCGTCGACGAATACGGCAAGGCCTGCATCGACTATGACCGCTGCGTCTCCTGCGGCCAGTGCCTCGTGAGCTGCCCGTTCGGCGCGATCGTCGACAAGAGCCAGATCTATCAGGTCATCCGCTCCATGCTCGAGGGCAACGAGGTCGTGGCCATCGTCGCGCCGTCGTTCGTCGGCCAGTTCGGCAAGGACGTGACCGTGCCGAAGTTCCTCACGGCCATGAAGCAGCTCGGCTTTGCCGATGTGGTCGAGGTCGCGGTCGGCGCGGATATCTGCACGATCGAGGAAGCGCGGGACTTTATGGAAAAGGTCCCGGAGGAGCAGCGGTTCATGGCGACCTCCTGCTGCCCGTCGTGGCGGATGATGGCCAGACGGCTGTTCCCCGCCGAATCCGGCAACATTTCCATGACCTACACACCGATGGTCTATACCGCGCGGCTCGTCAAGCGCGAACGGCCCGACTGCAAGGTCGTCTTTGTCGGCCCGTGCGCGGCCAAAAAGCTCGAGGCCATGCAGGATGATATCCGGACCGACGTCGACTTCGTCCTGACCTACGAGGAGCTGATGGGCATTTTTGAGGCCAGGGACATCGATTTTTCCCAGCTGCCCGACAGCCCGGACCTTGACGAGGGCACCCGCGCCGGGCGCGGCTTTGCCGTCGCGGGCGGCGTGGCCGCCGCGGTGGAGGAGCTCATCCACAAGGAGCATCCCGAATGCCAGATCAAGACCCAGCGGGCCGACGGCCTGCGCGAGTGCCGCAAGCTTCTGATGCTGGCGAAGGCCGGGAAGCTCGACGGGTATCTGCTCGAGGGCATGGCCTGCCCAGGCGGCTGCGTGGCAGGCGCGGGCACGGTCGTCTCGGCGGATACAGCGGCAAAAAAGCTCTCGCAACACATGGCCCAGGCCACCGGCAGCGCCGCCGACGACAGCCGCTACCGCGACCTGGCCGACCAGTTGAATTAAACCGCATAAAAACATAAATCGCCCCGGCGCAGACCGTTCTGCGCCGGGGCATTTTCCTATGTAAGTTGGTCAGGGCTCCATCATCAGGCGGATGATCTGCCGGTCGGTGTCGGCCATGCCGGTGTGGGCCAGCGCGCCGACGGTCTCGATCGTGTGCTCGATGCCGGATTTGACGATGCCGTCGCCGGCATAGAACTGGTTGCCGCAGCGGTACATGTGGTAGCCGAGCAGGCCCGCGTCGACGCTCGTGGCGATCTTTGCCGCGCAGGAGGGCTTGGCGCCGTCGCAGATGATGCCGGAGGTGATGGCCATAGCGTTGACCAGCGTATGCTTGATCTGCTCATACCTGCCGCCATAGAGGTAGGTGATGCCCGCCCCCGCGCCGCACCCGGCCGAGACCGCGCCGCAGTAGGCCGAAAGCGTCCCGATGTGCGCCTTGATATGGATCGTGCTGAGATTGGAGACCGCCAGCGCCCGGTAGAGCGTCTCGCGGCTCACGCCCAGCTCCTCGGCGTAGACCACGACCGGCACGGAGGCCGTGATGCCCTGGTTGCCGGAGCCGGAGTTGATGATGACCGGCAGCTCGCAGCCGGACATGCGCGCGTCGCTGGCCGCGGCGGCCATATAGCGGGCGCGGTTCTGCACCGTCTCGCCGTAGGCCTCGCGCAGCGTCTTGCCGACGTTCGCGCCGTAGGACTCGGCGAGGCCCGCCTCGGCGATGGCCATATTGTACGAGATCTGCCGCTCAAAGATCTCCTGCACATCCTCCGGACACAGCGACTGCGCGAAATCCACGATCCGCTCGACCGTCAGGACGCTGCGGTCCGTGCGGCGTTCGGAGACGGTCTCACTGCAGGGGCGGTCGATGAGGCGCTTCGTGCCGTGCAGCAGCTGCACGAGGTTCGTATGGCTGCCGACGATCCGCGCCGAGGCCTGATCGCCAGCCGCGTAGACCGTGATGCGGATATCGAAGATGAACGGCGAGTCGATCGGCCGGATGTCAAAGGCCGCCTCCTGCAGGTACGCCCGCATGTCCGCGATCTGCTCGTCGGTGACCTCGCTGAGGACCTCCAGCTCCTTCTCCTCCCGGCCCGCGATGATGCCCGCGGCAGCCGCCGCGGCGATGCCGTGCATCGAGCCCGTATGCGGCACGACGACGCTCTTGACGTTCTTGATGATATTTCCGCTGACCTCGATCCGCACCCGCTCCGGCCGCTTGCCGAGCACGGCGCGGGCCTGCGCCGCGGCGTAGGCGATGGCGATGGGCTCCGTGCAGCCCATGGCGGGCACGAGCTCCTCGCGCAGGATCTCTACAAAGCTCTGATAGAGCGCATCCGTTCGTTTCATTCTGACCGTTCCTCCGATGTTTCATGATAGCAGGCCGCAGAGCAGGTATGGCTGCCGCACACGCGCGGCGGCTCGTCCTTGTGGTGGCCGCAGACATAGTCCGGCTGGTAATGGAGCGCCCCGGCCAAAAGCGCCCGGACCGCGTCGTCCGCGCCGCCCTCCGCGCCCGGATACAGCCGGATCCCGGCCTCCGCCAGCGCCAGCCGCGCGCCAGCGCCGATGCCGCCGCAGATGAGCGCGTCGACCGCGTAGGCCTTCAGAAATCCGGCCAGCGCCCCGTGTCCGCTGCCCATCGTGTCGACGATCGCCGACGAGACGATCCGCCCGTCGGTCACATCATAGAGCTTGAACTGCGCCGTCCGCCCGAAATGGCCGTAGATCTGCCCGTGATCAAAAGGTACCGCAAGCCGCATAAAGACCCCTCCCGCCTTTGCAGTTGTGCAAAGTGACGATATTCTGTGTCATCCATTATACCATATTTGTCGCGTTTGTAAAGCCCGGAAAGCATGCCGCCCCGCACACCATGAAAGACTGAATCCAAAAATCGCGCCCGCCCGGGGAGCCTCCCCGGGCGGGCGTGATTTTTGGATGTCGATGGGCTCCAGTCCGCTCACAGGTCGACCTGTTCAAATCTTGCCGCCGAGGTGCGGAAGGCCAGATAGGTCACGAGCGCGTACACCGCCACGCCGCCGAGCAAAACCGGCAGCTGCCGGACAAGGTCCGCCGGCGCGTAACTTTCGCACACGGTCTTCATGTACGGCACGACATGGTCGAGCGTCTCGAGCAGGACGATGGCCAGAAACAGCACGACGCTCGAGACGACGAAGGGCTTGCCGAGATCATAGCCGTTTTTGTAGTGCATCGGCAGAAACGTCAGGTTGAACAGCCCCATCAGCACGAACCCGAAGCCGAGGAAGGCCAGATTCGCCTCGATGCCGACGGGATTGTTGATCTGCGCGTAGCCCCTGCGGATAAGCATGAACGGGATACAGGCCGCGATCTGCAGCAGCTGCAGCGTCACGACGGTAGAAAACCGCGCCCGGACCACATCCCGCTTCGTGACCGGCAGCAGGGCCATGTAATACACGTCCCGGTTCTCCCGCGCGGCCTGCAGCATGAGGAAAATGCCGAGGGCATTATAGAAAAACGTCACGTAATACGGATAGCTCGGCACGAGCACCAGCGCGCTCAGCAGCAAAAACAGCAGCGGCACCGGCGTGACGACCAGCTTCCATTCCTTTTTCATCAGCAGCTTCATGCTTCCGCCTCCCGTTCCAGATGGACCATAATCTGTTCCAGATTCGCCGGCGTGAGCGCGAAGCCGGCGGCCAGCGCGGCGTCCTCTTTGCGGAGAAGCGCTTCGAGCTCTCCTTTGTAGCTGCGCGCGCCGATGCACGCGGCCCGCAGCGCGGGTGTACACGCCGCGTCGCTGCCCTGCAGCAGGAGATACCCCCCGGTCCACGCCTTCTTGTCCGTGCTGGCCGCGACGCGGCCATGCTGGATGTACGTGATCGTATCCGCGCAGGCGTCAAGGTCCGAGGTGATGTGCGTGGAGAAGAGGATCGACACACCCTCCTGCTCACAGAGCGTCCGGAACGTGTCCAGCAGCTCGTCACGCGAGACGGGGTCAAGGCCGGACGTCGGCTCGTCGAGGATCAGCAGCTCCGCCCGGTGCGACATGGCGGCCGCCAGCTGATACTTGACCTTCATGCCCTCCGACAGCTCGCAGACGCGCTTGCTCTCGTCGAGCGAAAACTGCCGGACGAGGCGCGCGTAGCGCCCGTCGTCCCACCCGGGATAAAAGCGCTTCGTGACGTCCGTCAGCTCGCGCAGGCGCTTGCGCTGGTAATACGACGCGCCGCCGGAGACGAAGCCGATGCGCGAGCGGATCTCCCGCTCGTCCTTGTCCATATCCAGCCCGCAGATCGTGACCGTCCCCGCATCCGGATGCACCAGATGGAGCATGGATTTGAGCGTGGTCGTCTTGCCCGCGCCGTTGCGGCCGATCAGGCCCATGATCGTCCCGGCCTCCATGGAGAACGAGACGTTTTCCAGCCGGAAGGCCGGATACTGCTTGCAAAGCCCGTCAAGCTTCAGGATCTGCATCGTCTTCCGCCTCCTTTGACATCCGGAACAGCGCATCCGGCACGTTCAGATCGTCCATGCTGACCAGCGCGATCCCGCGCTTTTTGTCCGCCATCAGCAGCAGCTGGTCGCCCGGCTGGATGCTGAACAGCTCGCGCGCCCCCTTCGGGATGACGATCTGTCCCTTCTCCCCGACCTTGACCAGACTGACGAATTTCCCCTTCGGGAACTGCATCGGCATAAAGATCCCTCCTGCCATAAGTTATACTTGGTATGAAAAGTTATACCAAGTATAACACACATGCTGGAAAATGCAAGCCCTATTTTCGCAGCTGCCGGTCCGTCCGCACGAGGACGAAGGCCGAGGCAAGGAACGTGACGATATCGGCCGCCGGCATGGAATACAGCACGCCCATCAGCCCGAACGCCCGCGGCAGCAGCAGCACGAGCGGCACCGCCAGCAGGACCTCCCGGAAAAACGACAGCCCCGCCGACTCCACCGGCCGCCCCAGCGCCTGCATGAAGATGAACGCCGCCTTGTTGACCGTCGCCAGCGGCAGCATGCACAGGTACACGCGGAAGGTCAGCACGGCAAACTCATTATAAAGCGCCGATTCCGCGCCGAACAGCCCGATGAGCTGCCGCGGGAACAGCTGCGTGACCAGCAGCGCGAGCACGCCGAGCGCGAATTCCGCCCCCATCAGCCGCCACAGGATCCCGCGGCAGCGGCCGTATTGCTCCGCGCCGTAGTTGTAGCCCACAATGGGGATGCAGCCCGCGGACATGCCGATGGTGATGGAAATGATGATCTGAAACACCTTCATGACGATGCCGAGGACCGTCAGCGGGATGTCCGCGCCGTACTTGCTGCCCGCACCGTACTGCACGAGCATGTTGTTGGTCGCCGCCATGGCGATGACGAGCGAGATCTGCGCAAGAAAGCTGCACAGTCCCAGCGGCAGGTAGGCCGCGAGGATCTTCCCGCGGAGCTTGAAATCGTCCTTTCCCAGCCGCAGCGCCTTCGTATGGCAGAGGTACCATACGCCCATCGCGGCCGTGATCACCTGCCCGGCCACCGTCGCCACAGCCGCGCCCATCACGCCCCAGCGCAGCACGAAGATGGCGATGGGGTCGAGGATGCAGTTGGCGATCGCGCCCGCCAGCATGGAGGCCATGGCAAACCGCGGGCTGCCGTCCGAGCGGATGATCGGGTTGATCGCCTGCCCGAAGACGTAGATTGGAATGCCGACGGTGATGTAGGTGAAATACTCCTTCGCATAGGCGAGATTCGCCTCCGTCGCGCCGAACAGCAGCAAAATCGGCGTCTGGAACACCGCGTAGAATCCCGCCACGAGCACGCCAACCAACACGCTCAGCGTCACAGCGCTGCCAACGGCGCAGTCCGCATCTTCCTGCCTGTTTTTCCCGAAGCAGATCGACACGTAGCTGCACGCGCCGTCGCCGATCATCACGGCCAGCCCCAGCGCCAGCACCGTCAGCGGGAACACGACGTTCGTCGCGCCGTTGCCAAGATACCCCACGCCCCAGCCGATGAAGATCTGGTCGACGATGTTGTACAGCGCCCCCACCAGCAGCGAGATCGTACACGGCAGGGCGAATTTCACCATGAGCTTCCCGAGCGGGGCAGTGCCCAGCGCGGCGTTTTGTTTTTCTTCCATAAAAACCTCCCAAAATAAAAAAAAATTGCGCAAGTCCGTTCGGACTTACGCAAAGCTGCTACACAACAGCTGTACTTTACCACACGCCGGGAAAAATTGCAAAGGGGATTTTCCACAAGTTTTTCTCTTTTTCCGCCGGGAACTTGCGCGCCGCTTCTGCGTCTGATATAGTAGATACAAACAGAAAGAGAGGGCCCGCTATGTTCGGCTTTGACTTTATGAATTCGGTCTTCCCCATGATCTTCACGGTCATGTTCGTCGGCATCTTCATCATGTTCATCGTCACCGCCGTGCGCGGCATCGGCCGTTGGCACAAGAATAACAACTCCCCGCGCCTGACCGTCGACGCGACCATCGTCTCCAAGCGCATGGACGTCACCCACCACCATAACAGCACCACACACACGAATTCCTCCTCCACCTGGTACTACGCCACGTTCCAGGTCGCCAGCGGCGACCGCATGGAGCTCTCGATCCCCACCCAGGACTACGGCTACCTCGTCGAAGGTGACCACGGCAAACTCACCTTCCAGGGCTCCCGCTACCTCAGCTTCGAGCGCGCATAATCCCAACCCTCCACCCCGTCTCCCTCCCGGAGACGGGATTTTTGCGCCCTCATGCCTTCCCCTATGCAGGGAAGCTTTGATGCTCATCTATCGCTTCTTAAGAATTATTTATTGTTTTTCGATAAAAAATAATTGACAAACGATCTTCTCTGTGGTAGCCTGTAGCTACAGAAAGGATGTGTCCCCTATGAACTGGTCCAAAAACAGCTCGATCGAGCTTTCCCGGATCTGCGTCGTCTTGTTTATGATCCTCCTTGCCGCCCTCGATATCGGCTGCTACTGGGCCGTGCAGTGGTTCGTGGAGATCCGGCTGATGTACTGGCAGTACGGCGTGCTGATGATGGTCACGATCTACCTCTGCAGCGGCTTCGGCTGGGTGCTGCTCGTGCGGCTGTGGCAGCTGCTGCAGAATATCCGCGCGCAGCTCGTCTTCGACGCGAAGAACGTGCGGCTGCTGCGGCAGGTCAGCTGGTGCTGCGTGGGCGCGGGCGCGGTGTGTCTGGTCAGCTGCCTGTATTATCTGCCGTTCATCGCGGTCGCCATCGCAGCCGGCTTCATGGCGCTGATCGTGCGCATCATCAAGAATATTTTCCAGCAGGCCATCGACATGAAGGCCGAGCTCGACCTCACGATCTAGGGGGTGCGGCATGGAAATTCTCGTGAATCTGGACGTCATGATGGCCAAGCGCAAAATCTCCGCCGGGGAGCTGGCCGAGCGCGTCGGCATCACCCCCGCGAACCTGTCCATTCTCAAAAACAACAAGGCCAAGGCCATCCGCTTTTCCACGCTCATGGCCCTGTGCCATGAGCTCCGCTGCCAGCCGGGCGACCTGCTGGAGTTTGTGGACGACCAACAGGAGGTCACCGATGGAAGAACAACGTAAAAACGAATTCCCCCGCCCGCCGGAAACGCCCGACTGGGCGCAGGAGACGCTCGCCCCGGCAAAGCCGCCGTTCTCGGCCGGCCGGAAGGAAGTGCTGCTGGCGTTCGGGATGTATGTGCTGGCGTATGTGTATCTGGGTTCCGGATGGTGGGCGCTGCCGCTGTTTGCCGCCGGGTTTATCGCCGCCGGAGAATATCTGTACCGGGACGTGAAGCGCCCGTGGGAAAGCTGGGTCTGGCTGGCCTGCGTGATAATGATCGCGGGCTGCATCACGTGGCGCAGCCTGCATCCGAACCAGTACGACTCCCGGCTGGATGTGCAGGTCATGCAGGAGTATGCCATCCCCTCGAGCCTCGCCTTTCTGGCCCTGCATATCCTTGCCGTCTACTGGCTTCTGTGCCGCTCCGGGCGGCTGACCGGCGGCGAAAGCGGCCATCTGCTGCCGCTCGACGCGCTGTACGCGTTTCTCATCGTCCCGTTTCAGAATTTCTTCCTGCGCATCCGCTGCGTGATCTTCGCGCTGAAGTCCAAAAAGGAGCGCGGCGTCAGCGCCGGCGCGATCGCAGGCGCGGTGCTCGCGGCGTTCGCCGCGCTGGTGCTGCTCGTGCTGGCCATGACGCAGCTGTCCGCCGCGGACGACACCTTCGGCGAGCTGATCGATGACCTGCGGCAGGCGCTGACGCTCGATCTTGACGAGACGTGGTTCTATCGTCTCCTCGCCTCCCTGCCGGTCGGCGCGTACGTGTTCGGCCTGCTGGCCGGTCTCGGCCGCCGGACGCCGGAGGATATGCGCGGGCGCGGAGCGGCAGTCGTGAGCCGCCTGCCGAAGCTGCGCACCGTCCCGGAAGGCATCTGGGCTGCGTCCCTCGGACTGTTCAGCGCGCTCTATCTCGTGTTCTTCTTCGTGCAGGGCCGGTACCTGTTCGGGGCCTTCACCCGGACGCTGCCGGAGCGCTTTACCGTGGCCGAATATGCCCGCCAGGGCTTCTTCGAGCTCTGCCGCGTCATGGCGATCAACTTCACCCTTTTCTGGCTCGTCACGCGCACCGCGCGGCAGGAGCAGAAGCTGATCCGCTGGATGGCCGCCGCCCTTCTGGTCCAGAGCATGCTGTTCGCCGTCATCGCGATCTCCAAGCTGGCGCTGTATATCGACTGCTTCGGCCTCACGCCCCTGCGCGTACAGAGCACGTGGCTCGTGTGCGTGCTGCTCCTCGGCTGCGTCTGCGCGCTCTATACCCACCTGACCGGCAAAAAGTCCATGCGCGCCTGGATGATCTTCGGCGCGGTGACGCTGGCTGTTTTGTGCATGGTGCAGCTCCCGATGCATATCCCGGCACCGGAATATCCGGGATAAAAAAATTCCAGCAGCCCCCTTGACAACCGCTCCGCCTTCTGCTATTATAATAAGGCTCTGTGAGAGCCTTATATCGCGGGATAGAGCAGTTCGGTAGCTCGTCGGGCTCATAACCCTTAGAGTTAGCGTCCAGCTTTCAGGAGCAAAAAGTCAACATCGCGGGATAGAGCAGTTCGGTAGCTCGTCGGGCTCATAACCCTTAGAGTTAGCGTCCAGCTTTCAGGAGCAAAAAGTCAACATCGCGGGATAGAGCAGTTCGGTAGCTCGTCGGGCTCATAACCCGGAGGTCGGGGGTTCAAATCCCTCTCCCGCAACCATAAATCGCCGTATTTCGTGAGAAATACGGCGATTTCTCTATCGTTTTGTTCGGATTTTTCCGTTTTGCTCATTTGCAATTCATGCTCCCCGTGGAGTCTTTGCTCTTGCTTGCTGGACATGGTTTCCATATCAAAGCATTCCGAAAGTTCTGATTGGAATGCCGCCGTTTGACAGCTTTACGCGCTATTTGCAATAAAGTATGCAATAGCGCGTTTTTTCGTTTTATGCCGTGTGCTTTCGGCGCTGCGGAAAGGTCGGCAGAACAACATCTGCAAACTTGGCGCGAGGGGCAGTACCATTTAATCTCGGCGCTGCATCCATCTGGCCCATGTTAAGATAATCGCTCATCATGCCGATGGCCTCGCGCTCGATATCTTCGTTTTTGTGAAGATATTTGCGCGTTGTTTCGATCGACGAATGCCCCAGAATTCCCTGCACGATGTTGAGCGGCACCTTGTCCTCCACCAGCCGCGTTGCCAGCGTGTGCCGCAGCGCGTGGGGATTGACCTTGCGGATCTCGCAGCGTTTGGAAACTGCGGCCAGCCGGATCTCAAAGCTCTTGGGATCGAGGTGCGTCCCGGCCTTGGACGGGAACAGCAGCCCGTCCGGGTTCGGCCATGTGGAATTTGCCAGCGTGAACAGATGCCGGATCAGAAGCTCGCACAGGCCGTCAGAGATCGCGATCTCGCGGTTCGACGTGCTTGTCTTCGGCGTGTTCTGAACGATAAGGTGTGTTTTCTTCTTCGGATCGTAATTCAAAATCTCAATGTTTGGATTCTCTGGAGAAACAGCCGCTGTTGGAACACGGATCAGATTTTTCGTGACCGAAAGCGTTTGCTTCTCCAAATCCAGATCGGAAATTTTCAGCGCCAGCACCTCGCCGACGCGGAATCCGACGAACAGGGTCGTCAGAATCGCGACGCGCTGTGTTTCCCGCATGACTTCCTCGATGAAGGCCTGCATTTCCGACGGGCTCAGGACACGCATCTCCGGCGTAATAACTTCCGGCCTTGTCGTGTCAACCGTGGGATTACACGGCAGGTGGTATTTTCTCATGGCGTACGCAAAAAAGTCCTTCAGCAGCATATGCTGGTTCTGAATGGTCTTTGCGGATAACCCGCCTTTGCGTCCATCCAAACGACCGCCGTTTTTCTGCTTTCTTTGATAGTAGTCCTGTATGGTGTCCTGCGTGATCTGGTAGAGCGGCAGGTTTTCAAAGGCTTCTGCGAAATGAATCCGATAGGTATCCAGATAGCTTGCATAGGTAGACGGCTTTCTGGCAGGCGGCGATTTGTAAAGCTCAAGCCATTTAAGGAAAGCTTCTGAGAACAGTATTTCCGACTCGATATGGTGGCCGAGCTTGGCCCGGAGTTCTTCGAGACGAGCGGATTCCGCCGCCTGTGCTTCCTCCTCCGCCTTGATACGCGCCTGTTCTTCTTCCCATTGTGCGCGGCGCTCTTTGCAGATCGTCTTGGTACGGCCCTTGAACGCTTTGCGGTATGGACTTCCATCCTCTTTTCGGCCGTATGTGACCTGATAGACCCACGATTTATCCTTTTGCTGATAGAAGCTGCCTTCTCCGTTGGAACGACGTGCCATGCTATCAACCTCCAATTTCTTTATAATATTTGGAGATTTGACGTTAATTCATAATCGTATGCGAGGACTTCATCCACTCATAAAACGGTTCCTTTGGAACGCGAAAAGAATTGCCGATGCGAATGACCGGAAATGACTTGCTGTGGATCAGATTGTACGCAGCGTTGATGCTGATGTTCAGGATCTGCTTGATATCCCGTACCGTCAGGGTTTCGTTTTCACGCTTTTCCATTGTGGGAATCCTCCTCATACGAAGTAAAATATGAACTTTTCAAGGTGCAGAAGCTGACTCGTATCGCTATTGTACGACAGCTCTGCGGGCAATGCAATGCCGCCGCGGGTATCGCGGCGGCATTATTTTGAAAGATGTTTCTCTTTTCGTCTTCCTACCGCCGAAGAATACCGTCAGCGAAAGCGTACAGATTTGCGAGTTCTTCCACGGCCTGTTGTCTGAGCCGCTGCACGGTTCTGGGCGTCGAGCCCATGCCGTCCGCAATTTCGCCCCAGGACTGCTGCTCGAAATAATACCTACGGATCACGTCCTGCTGCCGCCCGTCCAGAAACCCTATGTAATGTGAAAGCCGATCCTGCTCATGGCAGAGATCGGCGTATTTGGAGATCAGTTCTTCGACGCTTTCTCCATTGAGCTGCGCGGCAGCGCGCTGATAGGACATTGCAATTTCAGGGACGCTTTTGGGATAGGCATTCATACCGGCATTGTCCGCGTCCCGCTTTTGAAACGTCATGACCTCAATCATTTCCGTCGGCGTAACATGGCTGGCATACTGTATTTCGTACTGAAGCAGTTCTATCTGCCGCATCATTTTCTGATAGTTTTCCAGCCGATCCAGCACTTCGTTCAGGTATTTGTTGTCCATTTGTTATCCCTCCTAAACCAAAATGCTGCCCGCCGGGTATGCGGCAGCATACAAAAAAACAGATGCTGCAGCCAAGCACTGCAACATCTGTTTTCTATTTTTCTATTGTAAGGATAACACAGATACCTGCGACAAATCAAGTGCCGAGCGTGCGCGATTTTAGGCAATTGTGCGACAGAAGTGCGACATATACTAAACGAAATCTAGTCGCTTAATATTGCCGAATGGCAGACGTAAGTGACACATCTTCCACGAATGAACCATATCGATTATATGTGTTTGCGCTCAGTTCCGCCATATAATAATATCCGGAAGAAACTCTGCACCCGCCTTCAAATGACGGTAATATCGACCGATCAACATCCCACGTCTGTACAGGAGTCCAACTGGTCTTGTTTTTACTCTTATAAAGTGTAATTGTCATTTCTGCACTTATATTTTCATACAGCGACATTTCTGCCGTACAAGTCGCATAGCCGTTGCTTGAAATACTTAAAAAAACAGACATCGAACTTACAGACGAATAACGATACGTTGATATAGGGGCCTCAAATGCTGCCGCAGATACGCTTGTAATGACCAACAAAAGCGCAATAATTACGGAAACGGCTCTTACTGTGATTTTTTTCATATACACTCCTTGAATTTCTTGAATTTTCAAAATGCCGCAGTAAAGGAAATCATCGCAGTACAAGAATTATGTTTTTTATTACTTCGCGCACAGTGTCCAAATCAGTTTTTGTTCCCCTTACGACAAGCATTTTATTGTTGAAGTCATCTGTCCAAACAGCCTGAATGACATCATTCTTTCGCACATACATGATTTTCTGCTGCTCTGTTGTCTCATCCCATTCTTCTGCATCCTCCGTATCTATCGCAACAGTTCCTTCTGCATTCTCTAAGGAATACTCACTGATAAGCAACTCTGAACCAGATGAATTTTTAAACAGATATTTATTGACAGTTGTAGTAGCCATGTTTAGCGACAAATTATAATCACCGGGAACGCATGCTGTTATGATCTCACAGCTATTAGCGGCTTCATCTTCATTGTTTGCCGGTAATCCATCGCCATTTTGGATATAAAACTGAGTTCCTATATCAAATTTCTCCACAAGAAAACTCATTGTTTTCTCACGAACAGCGGCCGAAACGCTAAAGGCTCCGGCAAATAGAAAAATCGGAATTAAAATCCATAATGCAACACGATTAAGTGTACGAACTGCTTTTCGGGCCGCCTTTTGCCGCTGCACTTTTCTTTGATTTTTTTCAAGGATTTGCAGGCAGCGCTTGTTCAAACTTTCGGGAATGGCTGCGTTCGGATCTGCAAGAAGCTCCTTATTTTTCTGTATCAGCTCTTTTCCGTTCGCCTCTGCCACTCTATTCATAAGCAGCGCGAAAAAGGCATCTTCGTATTGCTCATACAGTCGTTCATCTTCATTCATGATTTTTACCTCCTTCCCGGAGCTTTTCTACAAATGCACGTCTGGCCCGGGTCAATTTCATTCTAACACTGGAAGGCTTACAACCGAGCATTTGCGCAAGTTCTGTGTCCGACAGATCCATCAGATATTTTCCGTACAACAGTTGCCTTTCTTCTTCGCGTATTTCCTGAAAGGCGGTTAACAGTTCTTCCTGTTTTTCCTTTTCCAAGTACCTTACCTCGGCTCCGGGGATATGAGCCTGTGGAAAATCCTCTGTTAAGTCATCCAACGGGATGCAGCGAGCGGTTTCCTTTTGATCACGTTTTATTGTGTTGATCGCAGTATTGCGAACCGCTGCTGCAATATAGTTTATTTGTGCATAAGGTGGTAACCGCTGAAGCGTTGCTTCATTCTTCAGCAAGGAGAGTACTGCTGTCTGTACGATATCCTCCCGCTGCACCGAAACCTCCGAGTATTTTCCAGCGATATAATACATGAGGCGTTCGTGCTTTCGATATATGTCTTCCATGAAGCATGGTTTCTCTTTTTTCTTGCTCATGTTTGGTTCTCCTGAACGTTCATATACTAAGACACGGAACGTGCCGTTTTGCAACAAAAAATTTTGCGGGTATATTGTCACATCAAGCTAACATCTTTGCGACATTAGTTTTACTATAATAAAATGAATTTTTCAATACAATACTATTGCAAATCTAATATTTCGCACATTTTGATTTTAGAATAAGTATAATGTCAAAAACTGCGAAAGAAGGTGTGAGCTTGACGAAATTTGGTGAAATATTGGTGCAGCTTCGTCAAGAGAAGCATCTTTCGCAAGCCGAACTGGGACATATCATCTATGTTTCCGGCGGAACGATTTCGAATTATGAAAAGGGCGTTCACTATCCGGATGTTGAAAAGCTGGTCAGGCTGGCAGACTACTTTAACGTTTCTATCGATTATCTTCTGGGACGATCCACCTCGAAGCTTTCGCCCGATGTGTTTGCGCAGACAGTTTCGGATGACACAACTGTTGGTGATGTCATTCAGTCCCTTCAACGCTTGTCTCCTGCCAGAAAGCGTGCAGCCTGCACGATGGTTGCAGATATGGAGGTAGCGTCTATGATTCACATTGCCGGAAAGAGGGAGCGAGCTTGATCCCGTTTTGCATTCTTGTAATCGAAAACGATGACGACCGCGAATTTATGGCCGCGCTGTTTATCCAATATCAGCGGCTTCTTTACAAAGAGATCCATGACATTCTGAAGAACCCATGGAATACGGAAGATGTCCTGCAGGCCACGTTGGTCAAGCTGATCGATAAACTCCCGGAACTCCGAAACAAGGAACAGCCGCAGTTGATCGGATATATCAGCGTGACCGCACGAAATACGGCCTATAATTTCTTACGATCACAGAAGAAAATCGCGCCCTTCTCTTTTGAGGAATATATGCAACAATCCGAGTCAATCGCCGAGCATCGGCAAATGGAAGAACTCCTGATCTCAAAAGAGGAGATCGATGAATTGGTGCGGCGCTGGCCGCAGCTTGATGCCAAAAGCAAGTATCTGTTAGAAGGAAAATACATACTCGGCAAAAGCGATGAAGCCTTGGCCGAGGAACTATCCATAAAACCTGCCAGTGTCCGAATGGCACTGACGCGGGCAAGACAATGTGCATATCAGCTTCTTACGAAAGAACTAACCCCGAGCCGTTCCTGATGGAATGGTCCGGGGTTTGTTGCATTTTCTTTGTTTTCGTGTCCATTATTAGCGTACGGTGCTGGTGGATGAATAATAACTGAGAAGAAGCGCATTTACATTTTAGCATGGGTTTGCCCCTTTACTCTCAAAAGAGTAAAGGGTGGCGTCCATGCTAAAAGATACGATTGCGGCAGCGCAGCAAAATGACGAGGAATCACTTTTAGCGTTAATTGAAAAATTCAAACCGCTGTTGAAAAAGTACGCCTATAAACTGCATTATGAAGATTCTTTCTTTGATTTGCAGCTGGATTTCATTCAAATCGTTACAACACTAAACTTAGAAGCACAAACAAAAGAGAGCGAAGGCGCACTCGTGAATTATATCTGCAATTCAGTACGGCACGCATATTGCAAACGATTGAAGTACATACTGGACCGCTCTGTATCGACTACGGAAATTGATTCTCTTACAAATGCACAGGTCGCCGAAGCACTGTCGGCATCAACCAGTTGCGAGACGTCTGATTTGTTGTTTGACGCAGAAAAAGTCCTGACAGAAAAAGAACGTAAAATTATTGCGCTTGTTTATGAGTATCAGCTTTCTTCTGCCGAAATTGCAAGAAAGCTGCACACGACAAGGCAAAATGTGAATCAATGCAAGAAACGTGCGGAACTGAAACTTCGTGCATACTATGAAAAATGAGATAGCAATTACAGCTACAGGCGACGGACCTGTAGCTGTAATTGTTTATGCGGTTTTTTGCTTTTCAGCCCGGTCAAGTGCTCCTTGAATTTTCTCGGCAGCGGCAATCCGAAATGGTTTACATTTTCGAAAATGCTGATGACTTCATTTGCGTAATAGAACAGGATCGTGATGGAAGAAAACTTCTCCCTGCTATCCAAAATCCATGTGTCAACGATATAGCTGAGCGTTACAAAGCATACGATCAGCACTTTTGCTGCGATACCTTTCGTGCCGATTTTGCTGGAGATTTTCTGCTCGCTTACTGCCAGACAGACACCGGTAATGTAGTCAATTATGATTAGGACAAACAAAGCGTAGACAGTGTCCGGCAGTGCACCGATTGTACGGAGAATAGGAATGCTGATTTTGGTTGTCATTTTTTTGCTTTCCAGTTGTTTGTTTTTTCTGTTGCATTTTGATAATACAATTGTCTTTATAAAATATAGCTGTATGCATAAAGTGGAGAGGAGGTAGCGATAAAAATTGTTTTAAGCAAATTGTTCATAATTGAACAACTTAAAAGAATGTGCAGGCTGTTTCCAGCCTGCACAAACCGGCGATTTAAGCATTACGGATGATACACAGAGATAACGGCTGCCGAACTCGATACAACTCCATACGGATCATAGAAGCAGACACCGCCGCAACGCGGGTACTTAGTAGTATCATTGCCATAATAGTACGTAGACGGATAGTTAGTCGTTTGTTCAAATGTCTGTTTGCCTTCCTCACTACAATATCCAAAGGGATTCGTTTGGGCAACCTTTCCAGTATATACACACACATGAACATGTTTAAAATAGTAGAATTCCTGACCATGTCCGGAACCACCGACTGCCCCAAGATTTGTACTGGTAGAAACAGAATCACCAATGGAAACATCGACAGAGGCAAGATGGCAGTAGGTTGAGTAGAACTGCACGCCATTTACAGTGTGCGATACGCACACTGCACGACCGCTTGCAGGCTCCGTAGAGCGTTCGATTGCAACGACAGTACCACTAAATAGAGGTCGTGCATTGTCGATATTGCAAAGATCATAGCCTAAGTGTCCCTTGTGGGTTGTCGTTGTATCATTGAATCCCTGAGAAACAGTTGCATTACCCATCGGATATGCAGATGGAATAACCTCGTACTGTTTGTAAGTTACGTAGTTATCAATCGTTGGGGTAGGCATCTGCTTGGCCAGTTTTTCTGCCAATACCCATGCCCGTTTCTTCATTCCACCGGAAATCGAGTATTCAATAAAAGCATAGCCGTTTTCCTTCTGATCAAGAAAAGAAACTGCTTCGCCATAATCAACAGAACCTGCTTCGGGGTAGGAACTGTCACTGGGGCCAGCGTAGGTACGTACGTCTCGTCTCTGCACATATCGGGTTGCAAGGGAGGGAACGAAGTCACTCACTGTACCGGAAATCGCACTGACGGCCGCAGCGCGAATATACATTCGCTTCTTTTTCGAGCCAGCAGGGTATTCGATGTAGTAAAAAGAATTTTCCTTCCAAAACACAGTTACAGTGTCATTGGGACCGGCGTAGCTGTTATTAGAGGGGTAGGTGGAAGTATTCGGTCCAAAATAGACCGGGGTCTGCGAGACAACTTTACCTGTAATAATTGCCATAATAATTCTCCTTTATAGGTTATATTGCTTGCAAGCATTTAATAAAGAGGTGTGTAACTGTGAAAATGTAAACAGAAATTTTGCCTTTGATTGATTTTTTATGAAGTACAATAAAATTGATACATAATTCATTTGGAGGGAAAATATGCAAAAACACAGAAAGATGATCATTCTCGCGCTGCTGCTGGCGCTGGTTCTGACAGGCTGTTCGCACGCAAAGCGGCAGGAGGCGTCTAATACGTCCAACTCACCCGCGCAGGAAGAAGCGCCTATCGTTTTGGAAACTGTACCAGAACTGTCTGATGCATCTGAGAGTGCGCTGGAAGCAGTGGGGGAGGATGCCGCGCATGAAGCGGAAACAACCGGTGACGAGCCTTCTCAGCCAGAAACGGAAGCATCCATCGACAATCCCTTTGAAACGGAACACGTTCCCGCGCTTCGCACACTGAAAAATGGCGAGACGATAGAGCTCTTGGAAACGAAAGCCTTCGGTGCGCTCACTGCCCGCTATTATGCCTGCGCGTCGGGAACCATCGAGAACGGCGCATGGACAGAATGCCTTGAAATAGCCACGCCGCCGGAAGCTGTGGAGACGTCCGTGCCAGAAGGTCTTAGCTTCGAGCCTTTTTCTGCCTGCGCGAACAGCGGCGGAACGCAAATCCTGCTTTGCGATTACGACCCGGAGACCGGTCTTCCACCGGTTTATTATCTTTACGAAGACGGCAAGCTAGACGAACTGAATCTGAACGACGGTGTGCCGGTCAACCCGGAGTGTATCCGCTGGTACAGTGATTGGGAACTAGTCTATGATATAGAAACCGCAGGCGGTCATTTGACGACGTACCTCTATGACACAGTGTTTGGGACGGAGACGGCGGCGCTGACCGATTATCTGCCTTATCCGTTTGAAGCGTCGGACGGCGTGGGAACGGAGCGTTGGATTTTGTGCGGTGACCATCGCGGACTGCGCCTGACGCTGGGCGGCGGCGTGTCTGTGCGGCTGCTTCCGGATGGACAGGATACGCCCATTGAGGGGCTGAAGCTTCCGCTTGACCGCTCGTTTTCCTGTGTGTATCTGCCGTCTATACTGGCAGTTTATTACGAACAAAATAAAGATGGCGCAATTGAGGTCTTCGGCTTTATCGACTGCCGCGGAGATGGTCATTTTCTGAACCGCGCACTGCTGGACGGCATGTATGATCTCACGCCGCAGATTCCGGATCCCCGCACGCTTGTTCTGCCCGTGAAGGATAATGTTGGAAACGAAGGCCTCTGCGTATATCAGTATTTTACGCCCTGACAGAAAGAAAAACCTATGAATAAGTAAGTTCTATCACTGTTTCTGGTGCTGCTTCTGACTGCGTTCGCATCTGGATGCACACAAGAAACGCATCGTAGCGAAATTACCCTGCCAGAGCAAGAAAAACCTCCGGTTGCGGAAAAAACGATAACCGAACCGGCAAAAGAATCGATAGCGCCGAAATATCTCAATCTGACGGCGCAGGCGCTCTATGAGGGGCCTCTGGACACGGACTGCCCAGAGGTGCAGATGGAACAGATTGCAGCGTGGCCAGACGAGTACCCATGCTATCCGGACAAGGTTGCGGATGCGTCCTGCGAGTATGCCATAAACTAATGTAAAAAACGTGCAGAACAAAAGCTCCGAAATTACTTCGAAGACTATGTCGCAGCGGTAGCACTTTCAGATTCCTCTAGGTTGCCGTTACGTTTTTCCTCGGATACACCCTTATATCGAATTTGAAAACTAAAAACTCTATTATGCAAATGGCGGCTACAAGTCAACACGACTTAGTAACCGCCACTTTTTATGTGTTTCTTTTGTTTTTTAAATTTTCCAAAAAGTCACGAAGCTTTCGCGGAAGAGGTAATCCAAACCGGTTCGCGTTTTCAAAGATACTTATAATCTCATTTGCACAGTAGAAAAAGATTGTAATTGAAGAAAACTTCTCACTGCTGTGTAAAATCCATGTATCGACGATATAGCTAAGTGCTACCATGCAAACAATCAGCACCTTTGATGCAATGCCTTTTGCGCCAATTTTGCTGGATGTGGTTTTCTCTTTTAATGCTAAACATACCCCTGTAATATAATCAATGACGATTAGGACTAGCAAGACATAAAATGTGTCCGGAATGCTGTTGTAAGCAGTGTAAAAGAAGTGATTCATTTGATTATCTCCTGTTGCATTTTATATTTTAGATTGTTATATAAATGAACTGCAATTGCAGTTCCTGACGATGCCGCCATTCTCTAATGCAAGAATTATATTATATTTGTTTTAAGTCTTTCAAAAAATCTTCGCAAGCTGCGGCAGAAACACATAGGCTTCATTCCCGTTTGGTATCTTGAGTCGCAGCAGAAAGGAATGGTTATTTTATGAAAAAAATTCGCCTGGTTAAATGCGTTTTCCTATTGTTTATTCTCTGTGCCTGTACAACGCAACCGGCAATGCAGCCGGAATCAAAAAATCCAATTACCGAAATACCGGAACAGGCGGAAAGCCAGTCAACTGCATTGGAGCCCGGAAATTCTGAATCAAGGGAACAGGCAGAAGTGCAGGATTCACAGTCAGAGAATCCTGCGCAGGCAGCCTTTACCGGTGGGATCACCCTCTATGCAGACAGCCGCACGGCCTACGTCAACAGCGAACCGGTTGAAATGCCCGCCGCGCCGTTTGTGGAAAACGGGAATTTCTATATCCCGCTGCAATTCGTCGCGAAGACGATGGGATGGTCGTATCAGGAACAGAGCGGAACCGTAGCGCTTGCATCGTCTTCGCACCAGACCACGCTCACGGTCGGAACACGGACGATCCGCGTAGACGATGATGAGGCCACGGTCAACAGCTATGACTGGCAATTCCCGGAGGAAGGTGCGGAAAGCGACCCCTATGTACCGCTAATCCGGGACGAGATCGTGTTTATCCCTCTTGATTTTCTCGAAACCCGGACGGACAGGGATATTCTCTCAAAGCTCAGCTTCCGGACGCAGTGGTTCCCCGAGGAGCGGTACGCCATCCTCAGCGCGGACGGAAAAGAGGAGGGATTTTGCGGCTTCTATCTCTGGGATCACTATGATGATCTTCCGGAAGCGCAGCGCGCCGGGATGGAGGAGTTGGGCACCGTCGGCTTTTCGCGGGATGCATACGACGTTGTGGAATATGGGGCGAATGGGCTGTTTGTCCATGTGCTGCGGCTGCGGGACGGCTGTGAGGATATGGATCGGCTTGACGGCGTGATTTCCTCCGTCTATACCACGAATCCGGACATTCCGACGCTCCGCGGCCTTCGCGTGGGCGAGGAGATTTCCCGCATTTACACAACATATGATGAGAGTTTTTTTATGGAGCTTCTTTGTCTCACTGAGGGCGATGTCATTACGCAGATCCGTTTCCGGTGCGCCTACTATGACGACGACGAACGCATTCGGGTACAGCCGACGTGCCTACATATGGATGCCGAAACTGCGGCAGGGCAGGATGGTCTGCTCCCATTTGAATGAGAGCAGACCGCGACCGCAAAAATCTTACACAAGGTATGCTGCAATACCTGCATAAATCAGATTGCCAGATGCAGACGTTACTTTACCGGATGCACCATAGCCATCCTTAATTCGCATCTGAACAGAACCATTTCCGTCCAAATTGACCGCGTAATCACACCCCAGCAGCTTCATAAGGTTGGCCATCTCGTGAAGCGAGGCATAGCTGTCAGTGCAAACCATAATGTAGACACCATCAGAACCAGCCTTATGCCCAAAGCAGCAACGCTTCGCGGTCTCATCTGCAGTAGCAGAACTGACAACACTTGTATCCCAACGAGTCGCGCTCTGGTCACCATTCGTGTTGTAGATCAACTTGTGATTGTCGGTGCCAGTCTCATTATCATAAACGTTTTCATCCGTTGTACATTTGCCATCAAACACGATAGCATGTGCACCTGCAATGATACAATCGCACGCATTAATTGCATTCTGCATTTTGTTTTGACTTGAAAACCAGCGGATTGTTGCTGTTCCATCTGATTTTACACAGAAGGCAGGACTGTATTTCGGCACTGCATAGGTATATGAAATTGCCGGTGCTTGGTGGTCGTTATACACAGATGCACTAATGTAAAGACACCCTTTCTCCCCTTCATAGTTAATGCCAATGGGCCCTCCAGAAAAAACATTGCCGTTAATTTTTGCAATGACTCTCACCGGCTTTGCGACTTCATCATTAGGATTCATGTTGGCAAGATCAACACGCGCAGTTGGGCTGATCATCGGTACAATTCGCTGGCTAGATCTGCCGAGCGTTGTAAAAACATGAATACCCGTGAGAGTTTTTCCTTCCGGCGTATAATAGGTGCCCTTTTTGTACTGCCCATTGATAATCCCGGCAGTAAATATGTTTCTATTTGCCATAATTTTTCTCCTTATTTTTTTGCTTGCAAGCTATTATGAAAAGAGCAGTTTCATCTCAAAATGTAAACACTCGACTGATGCTCTTTATACGGGTTGCAGAAAGTTTTGTAAGCAGTCTAAAAAGGACTCATTATATTCCTCCGGTTGCGTTTTAAGATTTAGATTGTCATATGTTAAACAAAAGAACAATTGTTGCAAGAAATACAAATGATTAACCACATAACCATACAATATTGTTTGTGGAGGACGACTATGAAAAAGCTATATCTGATTGTACTTGTTTTTCAACTTCTGATACTGTGTTCCTGTTCGAAGCCATTACCGCAAGGCGCATCTGTACAGGGACAGGACATACTGGAAGCGGCTAACCTGGAAGCAGAGAAAAGCACGGTAGGATTGGATTCCAACGAGCCAGATCTCTCTGTCTCGGAAAGCGTGATACCAGAAAGAACGGAACAGCAAGCAGATGCCGTAAATCAGAGCGTTCCGTCGGATGAGGAAATCGTTGACGCCACCGCAGATTGTGAGACTGCCCTCGCAGAGGAAAATAACGGAAATGCACCCGAGGTGCCCGCTGTGACTGAGACCGAAATGCGCTTACACCAGGCTGTGATGCAGGTATATACCGGACAGCCAGAAGTGGACAACGATGCTCTTGCGGCAATAGCGCACTATCTTGAAGTGCATCCATCCGTTGGTGAATTGTATCTCCCGTTCGATGATTTCGGGATTTCGATCTATGCACTGGATGGGACCGGCAACTCTCAATATGTTCTGTTCCGCAAAAAAGCGTTTACAGTGTTTTATATGCAGTATTCACCCGAGAATGGCATTTGTGCAATTGACGGTGCCACACTGCAAGAAGATGCCGTCTGTACGCCAGAAATCAATTCGCTGGTCGATGATGCACAGACCGGTGCTTCCTACGAATTTATCTACTATGATTTATGCAGTACAGATGTCGAAAAGGCTGCCTTTACGGACTATATCAACACGGCACAAACTGCAATTAAAGCGTATTTCACAGCAAATTGGGGGAAATTTACTTGGAACCACGCAGAATCGTTGCGGGCAGCGATTAGCGTTGCGGTTGATTATTCTATAATCTTCCAAATTTATGATGGTGATACATATGTTGCAGAATTCAGATATCTTCCAGGCATGAGTATCGTTGAAGTTGGCCAATAAAGTGCAATTTTTTCCGCATAGTAAAATTACCGCATACATCTATAAAAAACCGGTTGCCCAAACGTGGGCAACCGGTGCAGGAAAGAATACTATGCGCTGGGGGTGTCGTTAACAAATAACCCCACCATTTGTCGCGATTACTTGTGCAGGATCGAAGAAACGGTAATTATTATAGTCAATATAGCCAAGACCATAATCGTTGAAATACGTAAGTTCGTCGTTTACCTTGTAGTAGCCATACTGATCATTGTTTATCTCACCAGTATAGACGCCGAGATGGAGATGCGGACCAGTAACATTCCCGGAGGCACCATACACGTGAATTGGAGTACCGCATGTTACACGATCTCCAACACTCAAATTCGGGCTGGAATCCATGTGCGCATAAAAAGAGAAGAACGGTTTTCCGCCGATATTGTGCTGCAAGACGATCGTATACCCGTTTGAACGCAAACATGAAGAGCTTTTTGCAACAACAACACCGTCAGCAAGTGCGTAGAAGCTAGTATCACTAGGGCGTTTAAGATCAAGGCCAAGATGTCCCGGATGATCAGCGGCGCCATTCCACGGGTTTGTGACGGTCCAGCCATTTGCTGTGTAATCATAGAATGTGCTCCCAGACGAGACTGGATCCTTTGTCATATCGCTAGCCAAATACCACGCGCGCTTTTTGGTCGAGGTGCTGCCTACGCTATATTCAATGAGTGCATAGTTGTTATACTTATAGCCCGTATACATAACGGATTCCCCTGCATCTACCGATCCGGCCGATACATAGCCAGAACTGCTCGGACCTGTATAGGTCGTTCCGCCGCTTCTGATGTATCGCGTGCCGCTGTTGGCATTGTCAACGAGCGGGTTCTCGTTCGTGTAATTTACAGCTGTATCCGGCACGTAGCCACATTTTTTATTCGAGGTACCAGATACAGAATAGCAAATATAGCACCACGCTCCCTCCGTCCAGAAATACTCGACGGATTCATTTGCCGAAACGCGGCCCACTGACGGGTAGCCGGAGTCAGCCGGACCATAATAGACTGCCTGCACGGATTTCATTCTTGCCATGGTTAATTTCTCCTTTACGTTTATTCTGCTTGCAAGCTATTATAGAAAGAGCATACTAAGCTTGAAATGTAAGCACCACAAACAATACTTCGATGCTTTATAAACAGCAGCCCCGGCTCGGTTCATTCCGAGTCGGGGCTGCCTTATGTCCATCAAAAATCCATGTCAAGCCGCTTTCCGAAATCGCAGGCCGGTTGCCCTTACGGACAGCTCCTGCGACAGAAGACGCAGCGTTTCAAATTCATCGTCGAGGCCGTCAAGCTCCCGGCGAAGAATTTCTTCATAGTGCTGTTTCTTCTGCTCCAGCGTGGCAATCTTGTTGACCCACCGCTCCATGACGCTGGGGCTGCGGCTGCCACTCTGGATGAGATAGTCGGCCTTCTCCTGATACAGCGCGATCTCCTTCTTGACGGCGGAATAAAATTCCTCCGTCATTTTGTCGCGCTGCTTGGCGTCATCAATGATGTAAAAGCTGTTGACGCTCAAGGAGTTGTCGTTCTGATTCATCGCGCTGAGCTGCTTAATGAATGTCTCGAATGTATCGACCTTGCAAAAGTGACAAGACCATGGCCAAGGAATTATCCATAAAGCCTGCTAGTGTCCGAATGGCACTGACGCGGGCAAGACAATGTGCATATCAGCTTCTTACGAAAGAGCAACCCCCGAGTCGTTCATGATGAACGGTTCGGGGTTTGTTGCATTTGACCGACTTTTGTGTCTGATATTTCGGGGATGAATTGTCTCTGAGCGCAGAATGGTCTGCATTGTCTACCTGCACAGAAAAACAGATTTTTCTTGTATAAACTGACAAATTGACTTCATCTGAAAAACGTGCTACTCTGGCATTAGGCAAACGGTTGCACGAATAAAACTGTTGTATTCAGTTTCATTTTATCGTCGAAAGCAAATGTGCTCGATATTTCATTGCTTTTATCGCTGCTTTTTCGCGAAAATTCAAGAAATATCGGTAAACCGTTTGCATGGAGGTGCAGGATGGCAGCAACGATCAAGGATGTGGCGCGGCTGGCGGGTGTTTCGCCGTCGACGGTTTCGCGCGTGCTCAATCAGAAGGGCGTCATTTCGGACGAGACGAAGCAGAAGATCGCGTCTGCGATGGAGCAGCTCAAATACGTTCCCAACGACATTGCGCGCAGCTTTGCCAACGGCTCGGCGCACGCGATCTCGCTGGTCATCGATATCTCGGACGGCACGGCCTACGCCAACAATTTCTTCAACAACACCGTCTTCGGCATCGAGACTGCCGCACACCAGAACGACTATAACCTCATCATCACGAACGGCGCGGCGGCGTTCGGCGGCATTTCCTCCGTTGAGCGGCTGATTGCCGGGAAGAAGGTCGACGGCGTGGTGCTGCCGATCTCGCTCGTGACGGGCGAGCTGCTGCGCAGGATCGAAGACCTGAGCGTGCCGTGCGTGATCCTCGGCCGCTCGGAGGAGGTCGGCGCGGAGGCCAACTGGGTCGATATCAACAACGTGCAGGCTGGCCGCAGGGCCGTCAGGCTCCTGCTGGAGCGCGGATATAAAAAGATCGCCTTCCTTTCGGACGGCGACGGGGAGGTTTTCAATCAGGATCGCATCGCGGGCTACCGCCGCGAGCTTGCCGCGCATCATCTATCTGTTCCCGACGGCTTCATTCTCCACGGTCTGCCGACGGTCGGGAGCGGCATGGACTGCGTCCGTGCGCTCCTGCAGGGCGATGACGCGCCTGACGCCGTTATTTGCAGCGACGACCGGCTGGCGCTCGGTGCGCTGCGGGCCGCGCATCAGTTGGGGCTGCGGGTACCGGAGCAGTTCGGCATCATCAGCTGCGACAACACGCCGCTGACGGAGCTGGCTGAGACGCCCATCACGAGCGTGGATGTTGACACGTTCGCGCTCGGCGTGCAGGCGGCGCAGATCCTGATCGAGCAGATCGAAGACCCGCAGACCAGCCTGCGGCAGATCCTGCTGTCGACGAAGCTCATCGAGCGTGCCTCGACGATGCGGGAAACACGAGAAGAAACGGAGGCGATCCACATTTGAATCAGGCGGCCATCATCCACCGGCCCACCTCGGACTACATCTACCCAAGCTCACGCAACACGCTGGAACTCCAGCTCATCACGGCGCGGGCAGATGCGGACGAGGTCGAGCTCTGGTACTGGATGCGCTATGAGACGGATCCGGCGAAGATCCGGCGGCAGCGGCTGCACGTGTCCTTACAGGACGCGCTGCACGACTACTACCGCACGACGGTCTGCACCGGCCAGATCGCGGCGTACACCCGGTACTGCTTCCACCTGAAAGCCGGGACGGACGAGCTGTGGCTCGGCGCGAACGGCCTGCAGGACACGGAGCCACACATGAACGGGAACTTCTTCGAATTCCTCTGGCCGAACCCGACGGACGGCTTTTCCGCGCCCGCGTGGCGGAGCCGGCAGGTGTACTATCAGATCTTCCCGGAGCGGTTCAAGAACGGAGATTCCTCCCGCACCCCGCCGGGCGCAGAAGCTTGGGGCTCTGCACCGACGCGGGAGAATTTCATGGGCGGCGATCTGGCGGGCATTGCGCAGCAGCTCGACTACATCCAGTCGCTCGGCGCGACGTGTCTGTATCTGACGCCCATCTTCCGCGCACCGTCGAACCACAAGTACGACACAGTCGATTATTTCGAGATCGACCCGGCCTTCGGCACGAGGGACGATCTGCGGCGGCTGGTCGACGGTGTCCACGCGCGCGGGATGCGCATCATCCTCGACGGCGTGTTCAACCACTGCGGCTACTGGTGGGACAAATTTCAGGACGTTGTCAAAAACGGCAAAGCGTCGCCGTATTGCAGCTGGTTCTTCATCCACAGCTATCCCGTCGACGCGGAGCAGCAGAATTACGACTGCGTCGGGCATTACAAATGGATGCCGAAGCTGAACCTTGCAAACCCGGACGCGCGGGACTATTTCCTCTCCGTTGGCCGGTACTGGTTGGAGGAATTCGGCATCGACGGCTGGCGGCTGGATGTGGCGGATGAGCTGCCGACCGCGTTTCTGGAAGCCTTCGCCGCAGCGATGCGCGCATATAAGCCCGACTGCATCCTGCTGGGCGAAACATGGGGCGACGCCGGGCGGCTCGTAAGCGCGAACCGGCTGGACAGCGCGATGAATTACCTCTTCCGCGACGCAGCGGTCGCGTGGCTGGCAAAGGATGCGCTTTCCGCGTCGGAATTCGGCTGCCGTCTCAACCGGGCGCTGGCCCTGTACCCCAATGAAACGAATCTGCGGATGTACAATCTGCTGGACAGCCACGACACGGCGCGCTTCCTCTATGAAGCGAGCGGCGACAAGGCAAGGCTTCGGCTGGCCGCAGCGCTGCAAATGACGTTCCCCGGCTCCCCGGCGATCTTCTACGGCGACGAGGTCGGGCTGAGCGGCCCGAACGACCCCGGCTGCCGCATGGCGATGCAGTGGGATGCAGAACAGCAGGACAGGCGGCTGCTGCGCTGGTACCGGCGGCTCATCCAGCTGCGGCTCGCATCCGATTCTCTGACAGACGGCGATTTCCATACCGTACTGGCCGACGACGCGGCGAACGTATACGCCTTTTCGCGCGCCGTGCCCGGCGAGCAGACGCTCGTCGTCCTGCACGCAGGAACGGCACACTGGCGCGGGCAGCTCCCGATCCCGGACTGGGCACGGGAATTTGCCGCATGGACGCTCTGCTGCCAGACGGGCGGCATGACAAAGGATGACCCGTTCCACCCCACGATCCTGACGGACGATCCGGGACGCTTTGAAGCGGAGCTTCCCGCAAGATCCGTTAAGATAATCCGATTCATCAACAAAAAATTAAAGGAGAAGGTGCAATCATGAAACAGACAAGTATCAAAAAAATGCTGGCGCTCTTCCTGATCGCAGCAGTGATGTTAGCGGCATTCACTGCATGCGCCGAAAAAGCGCCAGACACTGCCCAAACCCAGCAGCCCGCAAGCGACGCAGCCGTTCCCGCCGATGACAAGGCGGCAGAAACGTCCACAGCCACGCCCGAAGAACCCGTTACGATCAACTTCTGGCATCACTACAGCGCGCAGTCCGCAGAGAATGAGACTCTGATGAATGTGCTGATCCCCAAATTCGAGGAAGAAAACCCCGGCTACAAGGTCAACGCCGTCTCGCACGAGTGGGCCGACCTGCACGACAAGATCCTTGTCAGCGCAAGCTCGAACACCCTGCCCGATGTGGCGCGTCTGGACATCGCATGGGTCCCGGAGTTCCAGAAAATGAACATTCTTGTCCCGCTGGATCAGCAGATGGGTGATTTTAATGATGTGGCAGGCCAGCTTCTTCCCAGCGCCATGAGCACCGCCGTGGTCAAGGGCAGCTATTACGCACTGGCGCTCAACACGAACACGAAGATTCTGTTCTACAACGCCGACGCGCTCGCGGAGGCCGGGATCGAAGTGCCCAAGACGATGGATGAGATGTTCGCCGCGATCCACGCCCTGTCCGGTACGAATGCAAACGGCCAGCAGGTCTGGGGTCTGAACGAGCCCGCGCTTGCAGGCTGGAACGTCCTGCCTTATATCTGGAGCAACGGCGGCAACATCACGGACGACGCCTGCACCACGGCCACGGGCTATGTCAACAGCCCCGAAACAGCCGCAGCCGTGCAGAAGCTGGTCGACCTGTATGCGAACGGCGAATTCACCGGCTTTAACAGCGGCGATATCCCCATGACCGACGGCTTTGGCACCGGCCGGTACATGATGCTGCTCGAAGGCCCGTGGAAGACCGCGGAGCTGGCCGGCGCATATCCCGACTTCAACTACGGCACGAGTGAGGTTCCCGCCGGTTCCGCCGGTTCGATCTCCGTGCTGGGCGGCGAAGACATCGCCATGTTCAACACCGCCAATAAAGAAGGCGCGTGGAAGTTCATGAAGTTCATGACCAGCGAATACGCGCAGGAGGAGATGGCCAAGTGCGGCCAGATCCCCGTCAACATGACGGCGCTGGACAGCCAGACCGTAAAGGATGCATCGTTTGCACCGTTCCTGGAGGCCATCACGACGGCAAAGGCCCGTCCGACTGTCGCTTCCTGGTCCGAGATCGACAATGCGCTGACCGTCGCCATGACCGACATGATCGTCAACGGCGCAGACGTGCAGCAGACGCTCGACCAGCTGGCTGTGACGATCGACGGATTGCTTGCCGAATAAATACAGTATATCAGACAGACGAACCAAACGCAACTTTTTTCAAAGCAGGCTTCGGCCTGCTTTGAAAATCTGGCAAATCGGAGGCAGCCGTGCGGCTGAGCCGTACGGCTGCTTGAAAGGATCTGCTCTATGGAACTGAAATCAAAACGCGACCGTCTTCAGGTCGGCCTTCTGCTGCTTCCGGGGCTTCTGGTCTTCGCATTGTTCACGATCTACCCCATCGTCAAGCTCCTGTACATGAGCTTTCTGCAATGGGATCTCGGCTCAATGCTGCACCAGAAGTTTATCGGGCTGCAAAACTATATCGACGTACTCTCCGACGAGACGTTCCGGATTGCATTTGCAAATACGCTGCTCTACACGCTCGTGACCGTGCCGGGGCAGATGATCCTGGGTCTCTTGGCCGCAGTGCTCATCAATGCCATTCCGCGCTTCCGCGTCACGTTCCGCGTGATCTATTACATTCCGGTCATTACCTCATGGGTCATCGTCTCGCTCATCTTCCGGTACATTTTCAACACCGAGGGAATGCTCAACTATGTGCTCACGAACGTGCTGCACCTGACGGCGTCCAACATCCGCTGGCTCGACAGCCGCTGGGGCGGTCTGACGGTGGCGATGATGCTCGGCATCTGGAAGGGCGTCGGGTGGAATCTGGTCGTATTTCTGGCCGCGCTGCAAAGCGTTCCGCAGGAGCTGTATGAATCGGCCGGGATCGACGGCTGCGGCACGTTCCAGAAGTTCTTCTATGTGACGCTGCCCAGCATCAAGCCCACGATCCTCTTCGCGCTCGTCATGCTGACCATCGGCGGCTTCAACGTCTTTACGTCCATCAAGATGATCACCGGCGGCAAGCCGATGCACCAGACGGAAACAGTCCTCACATGGATGTATTACAAGGCGTTCAACACCGGCTCGTTCGGCTACGCAGCCGCGCTGTCGTTCGTCGTCGCCGTGACGCTCATCTTCCTCGCCGTTCTGCAGTTCAGGGCCATGAAGCAGAAGGACGCTGCCAATTCGTAGGAGGGACTGCCATGCATACACTCAAAAAACGGGAGCTCCCGTCCAACATTCTGCGGTATGTGCTTCTGCTGCTTGGCGGTGCGGTGTCGGTCATGCCGATGATCTATATGATCAGCACGTCCTTAAAGCCGAACGGCGCGCTCTATGAGTTCCCGCCGAAGTTCTTCCCCGCGCTGGACACGATCACAATTGAAAACTACGTGTACATCTTCGGTCAGGAAAAGTTTTACATCAACTTCCTCAACAGCGTGATCGTCGCCGTGCTGACCGTCGTGATCGCGGCTTTCGTCTCGTCGGCGCTGGCATTCTGCCTCGCGCGCTTCCGCTTCCCCGGCAGAAAGGCGCTCTTCGCGCTCGTCATCGGCACGATGATCATCCCCGGCACGACGCTCATCATCACGCAGTATCAGCTCGCCTCGTTCTTCAAGCTCACGAACAAGCTGCTGGGGCTGGTGCCGTTCTATGTGGCGTGGGTCATTCCGTTTTCTACGTTCATGATTAAAGGCTACATCGAGAGCATCCCGCGGGAGTTTGACGAAGCCGTCTACATGGACGGCGGCAGCGTATTCACTGTGTTTTTCAAGGTCATCTGCCCACTGGCCAGCCCGGCCATCGCGTCCGTCAGCATTTTTAACTTCCTGACGGCGTGGGAGGAATTCCCGTGGGCGCTGACCGTCCTGAACGACACGCAGAAGCGCACGCTGCCGATCGCCATCTCAGGCTTTTTCGGCCAGCACCAGTTTACGCAGTGGGGCTACGTCTTCGCCATGTCCGTGGCGAGTCTGCTGCCCGTGCTCATCATCTTCATCTGCTGCCAGAAATATTTCGTTTCCGGTTTGCAGACCGGCGGTATCAAAGGATAACAAATTCAATTCAGATCATGTAAAGGAGGCATTTTCATGTTAACGACAAAGAAAACGTTCCAAACGAAGTTCCTCTCCACACTTCTGATTCTTGCACTTGTTTCAACTATGATCCTCGCGCCGACAGCCCTGGCTGCTGGCTTTGGAGGTTCTTCAATCACAACCGCCGTTGCCGATTCCGGTGCGAGAAACTTCACACCGACTGAAGCGGCAAACGATACCGAAATTCAGGCGATGACTGACAACAGCTCCGTCCTGAATGAAAGCGACATTATCTACATGATTCTAACGGACCGTTTCTATGATGCAGACCCGACAAATAACGGTACGCTGAATCAGGAGTATCGCCCCGGACAGCTCAAATACACACAGGGCGGTGACTGGAAGGGTATCACGCAGAAGCTGGACTACATTAAAAATCTGGGTGTAACGGCGATCTGGATTTCGCCGCCTTCTCAGAATGAACTTCTGAGCAGAGACGGCGAAGAATCTGGTTATCACGGTTATTTCACGCACGATTACAATTCTGCTGATCCTCACTTCGGCACGAAGCAGGATTTGATCGATCTTGTTTCCGCAGCCCACAGCAAAGGACTCAAAGTAATTCTGGACGTTGTTCCGAATCATACGGCAGACTATTTTAACGGTGCAAGCTCCACCTATAGCTCGGCCAGCTATCAGCCGGCTGCCCCATTCAACAATCCTGACTGGTATCATCACTATGGTGATATTACAGACTGGAACAATGAATATCAGGTTTTGAATTACGACCTCGGAGGTCTGGATGATCTGAACCAGGATAATGCCGATGCCCGGCAGGCCATCAAGGATGCATATAAAAACTGGATCACCTTGACTGGCGCTGATGGCATCCGCGTCGATGCCGCACGTTCGATGCCGAAAAATTTTCTGCAGGAGTTTGAATCCTACGTCGGTGTTCCCTCTTTTGGCGAGATCTTCGTCGGCGATGTCGACTATGTGAGTGCATTCTCCAATTATGAATGGGGCGTGCTTGACTTCCCGCTTTTCTTCCAGGCCCGTGAAGTCTTTGCGCACGATGCCAGCTTTACAACCGTTAAAGCGATTTTTGATCAGGATTACAAATATGCAAACGTAAACCATCTCATTACGTTTATCGACAATCATGACCGTGATCGCTTCCTGTGCCTTGCCGACGATAACTATCAGAAGCTCAGACTGGCACTGGCCTTTATTTTCACTGTCCGCGGTATCCCCGATGTGTACTACGGAACTGAGCAGAACTGCTATGGCGGCGGTGTTCCCACGGAGTGGGCAGGTATCGCAAACAAAGAAAATCGCGAAGTCATGCCGAGCTTCTCGGAAGACGGAATCACTTACAAGTACATCCAGCGGCTTACTGAACTGCGGAAAACCTATTCTTGCCTGCAGACCGGTGTGCAGCGAGAAATGTGGTCGGAAGACAATATCTACGCCTACTCCCGCAGAGACGATACAACCGGACAGGAAGTAATTGTGATCTTCAATAACGGGACGAGCAATGAAACCCGTCAGATTCCGATCCGTGCAGAAAGCAGCCTTACAATTGGCACGACGCTTACCAACCTGCTGGACACTTCCGTGACTGCGCAGATCACAAGCGGCAGCGTAACGGGCAAAATGCTCAATATTACATTGCCTGCGAAAACGGCCTACGTATTTACATCTGGCACGGTTGCAGAATACACGCCAATGGAGCGCACTGTCACAACGATTCGCGTCCATTATGACGTAGGCCTCGGAAACACCATGTATCTGCGCGGCGATGAATACCCGCTGAAGTGGGATCTCGGCCGCAGTATGCTGAATGTTTCGTCTGATTGCTGGGTTTATGAAACGGAACGCATTCCCGCTGGCGAGACATTCGAATTTAAGCCTCTGATTAACAACGAAACATGGTCCAGCGGCCTGAACTTTACCGGAACAGGCGGCACCACAATCGATATTTATCCGACATTCTAAACATTCAGTTGCAACAACGGCGGGTGGCGCAGTTTGTACTGCCCACCCGCCATTTTCGTCGAAAGGAGCGTTTTATGAAACGATGCAGTGGTGTATTGCTGCCCATCTTCAGCTTGCCATCTCCATATGGCATTGGTACACTCGGTAAGGCCGCCTATGATTGGATCGATTTTCTGCATGAAGCGGGGCAGCAGCTGTGGCAGGTATTGCCGATTGGCCCGACCAGCTTTGGCGACAGCCCATATCAGAGCTTTTCGGCATTTGCTGGAAATCCATACTTTATTGACCTCGAGCAGCTCTGCGAAGACGGACTGCTTCAAAAAGAAGACTGCGCGCCGCTGGCGGACCAAGCTGACAGTGCAGCAATCGATTACGCAAAGCAGTACCAATATCGGTATGCGATTTTGAAAAAAGCGTATTCTCGTTTTGACAACCCCAACGAAATCAGCCGTTTCCGCAAAGCACATAACTGGGTAGACGATTATGCCCTGTTCATGGCACTCAAGGATAGCTATAACGGTCTCGCGTGGACGCAGTGGCCAAGCGCTATACGAAAGAGAGAACGCCATGCATTAGAGAAAGCCCGGCAGGAATTACAGTCCGAGGTTGATTTTTACGTGTTTCTTCAGTTGTTATTTTACACGCAATGGAAAAAACTTGCCGCTTATGCAAGAGCGCACAACGTAAAAATCATAGGCGATATCCCCATTTATGTTGCACTTGATTCTGCGGATGCATGGGCAAATCCGAAACTGTTTCTGCTTGATGAAGAAGACCGCCCGGTTTTAGTTGCCGGATGTCCGCCGGACGCCTTTACCGCAGACGGTCAGCTTTGGGGAAATCCATTGTATCGATGGGATCTGATGCAGGAGACTGGCTTCCAGTGGTGGAAGGAACGGCTGAGCGGTTCATTTGAGCTATACGATTGTCTCAGAATCGATCATTTTCGCGGGTTTGAAAGCTACTACGCGATTCCCTATGGTGATAAAACTGCTCGAAACGGAGCATGGCAGAAGGGGCCTGGGAAAGCGTTCGTTGATTCCATCAAGGAAGCCTTCCCGGATATTCCGATTATCGCAGAAGACCTTGGATATCTGACGCCTGAAGTTCGGGAGCTGCTGGAATACAGTGGCTTTCCCGGCATGAAGATCCTGCAGTTTGCCTTTGATGCACGTGAAAAGAGCGACTATATTCCGTTTAAATATCCTAAGAACTGTGTTGTGTATACCGGGACACACGATAATGATACAATCCTCGGCTGGCTGCGCAGCGCACCGCCCACATCTGTCCGGTATGCAAAATCCTATCTGCTGTGCGAAACAGCCGCTGATGAGACCTGTGTAGACTTTTTTGTTTCCGCAGCACTTTCCTGCGCGGCAGACTGGGCCGTGATCCCCATACAGGATTGGCTCCGCCTTGGACATGAAGCACGGATCAATACACCGTCTACGCTCGGCGGCAATTGGGTCTGGCGGCTCAGGTCTGGCAGTTGCACAAAAGCGCTCGCCAAAGAAATGAAACGAAAAACGGAACTCTACGAACGAAATTCGGTCATTGAACCGTAAACAAGGAGGATATTTCATATGCAAACAGTTGATGAATCCACGATGGATGACGTTATAACAACGATCGATTTTGCAACGCTCTTTTCGCAAGAAGAGCTTAAGGCAAAACGCGCAGAAGAAAAAGACAGAAGGAAGAAAAATAGGTTTTTATCAGTTGAAAACTCACATTTTCTTATTTATCTTATATGTCTCTTGATTTCTATTGTTTTGATTGCAGCATATTTATTTTTACCGTGTGCTGAAACATCAAAATGGCTTGCTGTCCTGATGTCCCTTGGCGCGAGTGGATTTGGCGCAGCTCTTTTGGCTTTCTTTATTGACCGTTCTGATACAGACGCGCAGGACAAGGCTGCCGTAGATGCTTACAACAACAGTGTCGCATACATTTATGACACGTTGTGGACAGTATTTGGAAACCGCTCATATCAATATATGAAAAAAATAGATAAGAATAATGGCCAGCAGATTGCTGCCCAACAAAGTGCAGAAAAATTTATTAACCAGTTTAACCTTGCAATGAAAGCGATTGATTCTTTTAGGTTAAATTACGCTGCTGCAATGAGCGATGAGGTATCCAGCGATTACAGCCTTTTGAAAAGTCAATTGGTTCAATTCGCCGCAACATTAAGTCATCCTGTAAACGTCGATCATTTGATTGATGCCTTGGACGGAACACGCATCTGGCTTCGAAGGTGGTATTCCACCGAGAGACTCAAAAAGCATTTTCGCTTTATTTGATGCCGGCTACCAAAGCATCCACACTGCGCTGTGATCGAATTGTCTGACGATGCAAGCAAGAGGACGTGCCGCAAATTCTTTCCGCGGCACGTCCTTATTAAAAATACAAGAAAATCCAGAACACAAAATCCACCCAACGCATTAAAAACGCGAAAGTTTTCGACAACATTTCCCACAAAATGTGATATAATTCATATACTACTATGGATGTGAGGGACAACTGTTTTGAAAGAAATAGATACGAAACAGAAGCTTATTCTTCAAAAATGTGATGACTATGTTCAGAGCGCAAATACTCTGTTTCATTTCATGCAGCGGCACGAATATCTTTCTGCGCTTTTGAAGCGGCGTGCGTTAGTTCCCCGTTACTGTCAGGAGAACATTGCATATCTCAATTTAGAAATAGGCGGCCATCCATTTGACGAGATTTATGTGCTCCAGAAATGCTTTTGTGATATTCCATTTCACAAACTCACAGAGGCTTTCGAGATAAGCAGCGACGAAGACGCTCTGCAAACTTTTGACACGGCCGATCGTCTTGCCTTTGAACGCTCGAATACGCATCCAGCATACTACGGCCGTTATGCCATCGCCCTGTCCAAGCAGTGGGGTGAATCACACGGTTTGCAGCCTGTCCAGTACGCGAACGGGATGTCCGATTTTACAAATTCACTTTCCGAGGTCATCAATTCAGCATACGAAGCAGATGACCTGCCAGACCTATATGTAAACGACATTTTACGGCGTTTGTCGTTTATAAAACCTCTCCGTGGACTCATGCGCAGGCGTTTTCGGGACACTTGGATCAATGTGCAGAAGAATTTCCACGATGAACGCGAGTGGAGGTTTGTTCCGCCGCAGAGCGCATTAGACGCGCTTCAGTTTGACAGTGTGATTGCAAACCCGACAAAGCTGCGCAAGATGGAGGGTTTGGCTGGGCTCAACAGATATCTTGAACGTGAAGCGGCGCGTCCTGCGTGGCTGGAGTTCTCATTCGACGATATTCGATATTTGATCGTCCCCACGATTCAGGCTCGAATCGAACTGATTAAAGAGATTCTGGCACTTCCTCCAGAAGGCTTTTCCACCAGCGAATCAGAGAACATCGGCAAAAGCGTGCTGATCAGCAAAATACTTGTACTGGACGAAATCAGAAAGGACTGGTAGCTATGGGCCGAAATAGACTGAAAGATATTTTCTCCACCAATCCTCCTCTTCCAGAAATCAAACTGCTCTTTCAGAATGCAGAAGCGGAGACACAGTTTGAGAAGGCAATGTATCTTGCATGGGATGAAGGGCATCCTGTAAACGTAGAAGGGGTAAACGGAATTATTGCCTATGATTCCAGTACTTCTCGAAAGATGCCGTTTCTATTTGAAGATAATCTCGAGGGCTTCATGGTTGGGCCAAGCAGCGAAACGCGGGCTTTCGATATTACCACGCCAAAAGGCAGGAAGAACGTCTCGTTGGGATGCTTCACCTCTCCGAAAAAAACAACTCTTCGGACGAGCAAGGATTCTATTATATTTCAGGAATTTACATTCAGCAGCACAGGCGAACGTACTTACAACGCAAAAATTCAGAAAGAACGTGCTCAGTCAGTCTCACAGCTAGCCGATAGCTACTGCATAGCGATTGGCCTTTTGGAACATTTTATGCCAGACAAAGATGTCGAAAGCTCTGCGGATGCAGAACATCTGCAAGGCATAAAAAAAGCCTTGCGCTTCACATATCGTTTTTATATGCAGCTGTGTGCATTAGAAAAAGTCCTGCAAAGGGTCATTAAGCCAACTGACATTGAAGCAAGCATTGACGAGATGGCAAAAGTCAATGAACTGTATCTCCTTTTGGTACAAAAAATTCCGCTCCACTTCGATGGACAGATTAACGTCACAGAAAATAACAGCGTGAACCTTATCAGCAACCCCGGCGCAACGCTCGAAGTTGGGAAGGAAATTCTCATCACGTTCTACCGTGAGCAAGACGTTTCTTTCTGCGGCATATCTGTTCACTTATATTTCGTGAATATTCTAAAACACGCAATAATTAAAAAAATCATTGATGAGGGTGAACAGACGCGATTGATATACGGGGAAACGGACAGCAACCCCATGCAGTTGTTCTTTACCGCATTCCTTTCAGAGCAGGAAGCTGCCGAAGAACACGCAAATGCGAAGGATAAGGAGGCAGAATATACGAAAGCCCGTACGGCAGCGGATTACTTTCATATGATAGCTGACTCGTTCAATCCATAATCGCATGGAATGAACCTTGAGTATATCAATTTTCGGCCGACACAAGGTAAAGCAGAAATAATTTTCCGTCAAGTGTTGCATTTGGTCGGATAAATGGTCTTAGTATATGAATCCATTCTAAATCTTTCTTAAAGTGGCCACTTTATAAAGATAGGTAGTAGCTAATCATTTATATGGTCAAATAGAAAGGAGCCAAGCAAATGAAACACAAGAGAATGCTGACAGTTGTATTTTCGTTGATTCTTGCGCTAACACTATCGATCTGTAGCGTATTTGCCGACAATTTCTCGTCTCCGGAGCTCCCCTCCGATGAAGAACTCCTCACGCTTGTTGAGGACTCGGTTAACGCCTATAAAAAACAGTATATTATTCATTCGGTTGATATCGCAAACAAATGCATTCAGTCCACGTCTCAAAACGGATATACCGTAGACTTTACCGTCGCTCTTGATGTTGAACTGAACTATGATTCTGCACTTCAATTACCACATGTGCAGGGAATGCTTGCGTTGCTTGGAATTGATGCAAGTAGTACATCTACTGACGTGTTTTTGAATAAATTAGACACAGATACATTAGATGTTGCAATCAGTAAGATTGCTCAAGGCCAAATGTCTCTCTCAAATTCTGTTTCCGAGAAATCCGCAAAGATTGATGTGGAATCAGCAGAGCGGATTACTAACACTGTAAAAGAAGAACTGGCCGATTTCATCTTAGAACTTGAGGACTTATATATTGGCCAGAGGGAGCAGATCAATTTAATTCTTAGAGCGACTTTTGATAGCAATGATTCCCCCGTTGGAGTCTCCGCCGTTGCATATGATGGGACTACATATAATATTCAAGAAATCGAGCCTGCCAGCAATGCAGAAATGAGAGCAAACGGGAAGAATCAACTCAATAAATTTGTATCGCTCGCTATTGCAAAAGAAAACACGAGTCCGAACGAAATCAACGCTCTAGCAAACTCCGAAGTCTATCATCGTGTTTCTGCTCGCGAATATGCGAACAAGTGGACTAGTAATCCTTCTGGCGGTGCATTCAAGAATATTTTAAAATGGAAAATTAGAGACAATCCTGATGCAACTGAGGAACCGTATTATCCGGCAAACAACGCAGACTGTGCCAACTATGTATCGCAAGCGATTCATGCAGGCGGGATCGATAAAACATCAAACGATGTGAACGACAAATATCATTGGTTTGCCAGTGAGTATGGCTGCTCTATTGCGTGGGAAAACTGCGAGAGCATGTATTTTTATTTTACTCATAACAATTATTGGACAGCGTCCGACTATGCCAATTGCAATGCAGGCGGGATCATCTTCTTAAAGGACACTTCGGGAACGAGATACCACGTTGTAATGTGTGTTCAGAATAATACAGTGACAAGACTGTATTCCGCACATACGCAAGATGCGTTAAAAGTTCCATACACAGGGAAATCTTCGTTTGGTACATCATGCAACTCGCTCGAATACTGGGTTTTCACAAACTCCGACACGAACTAATTTCAAAAATGGAAATCCTCATATTTTCTATTTGAAAAATAGGAGAACGTATGAAAAAGCAATACCACCTTATTTGTATAGTCGCTTCACTTTTGTTCTGGTTGGTGGGGTGCTGTGCCATTCAAATCAAAGACGTCCCCGCCTCAATTTCCCAAGAGCCATTGGAGAACGAAGAAATTTCAAATAGCGAACAGGCCGAATCTTCTCTGGAAGCTGAAGACTCGACATCTGTTACAATTACAGAAAGCGGCGACTTTTCAGAGGCTGAGCAATTGGGCTTCACCGGTGCAAACATCGGGCAGGGCGGGCTGATGGCCGGAGACGGCGAGTGGGTCTATTACCGCAGCGAATCTGACTGGGGCCTTTACCGGGCGCGCACGGACGGCAGCGAGCAGACGCAGCTGCTGCCGCCGGAGGACTATGCGCCCAGCAGCATCAATGTACTGGGTGACTGGGTCTATTTTTCAAACTTCCGGGATGGGTTTTCTCTCTGGCGTGTGCGCACGGATGGAAGTGAAGCAGAAAAGCTCGTGGATGGTTATTGCTATACGTTCCTTGTAGCGGAAAGCGGCATTTATTTTGATTGCCGCGATGAGAACAACGTCATGCGAACCTTTCATGCGGAACTGGATGGCAGCGCACAAACGCTTCTGTACGAGAGCTGTGCGCCGACCACGTACTATGAGGGTAAGCTGTATCTGTATGATTTCAGAAGCGGAACGCTGTATGCATACAATACCGAAGCAAACGAGCGCGAGATCCTGTTTGAAGGCAAATACGATGCGGCATTTTTCAGCGCAGACGACACAGGCATATATTTCTGGGACGATATGTGCGATTACTGCCATCTTGACCCCGAAACGAAGGAGATCACTGTCCTGCATCAGGGCCCCATCGGCGATTATTTCAATTACTATGACGGCACGGTCTATTATGTCGCCTATGGCGGTGAGAATTACGACTATGATTGCTGCTACGCGATGGACGTGGAGACAGGCGAGCAGAAAGCGATCCTCTCGTTGTCGCCAGAGATGTACGACGCATTCGGTGATCCCATCGGCATCACGCAGGTCGACTACCGCAATGGAAATTATGACGCAGACAGCATCCCGACGAACGAAGAAGGTTGGCCGATGGCGCTTAACGAACTTGTCGACGGTCTGTTTGTTGTGAACGGACAGGTCTTTGCACGCGGACGGCTGGCGCGGACGGGCATGGCGGAGATATGGGTTTTCTGTGACGGTGCGAGCGGCGCAGTGTGGGGATAGAATGTAGTTCTTGCATGTCCCCAAAGTTATAAAGAATGGAGAAAACCGCTGGTTACCCAGCGGTTTTCTTTAATATCCTTTAAGCCGCTTTCCGAAATCGCAGGCCGTTTGCCCGCACGGACAGCTCCTGCGACAGAAGGCGCAGCGTTTCAAAGTCATCGTCGAGACCGTCAAGCTCCCGGCGAAGAATTTCTTCATAGTGCTGCTTTTTCTGCTCCAGCGTGGCAATTTTGCCCACCCAGCGCTCCATAACGGCGGGGCTGCGGCTGCCGCTCTGGATGAGATAGTCGGCTTTCTCCTGATACAGCGCGATCTCCTTTTTGACCGCGGAATAAAATTCCTCCGTCATTTTGTCGCGCTGCTTCGCGTCGTCAATGATGTAAAAGCTGTTGACGCTCAAGGAGTTGTCGTTCTGATTCATCGCGCTGAGCTGCTCAATGAACGTCTCAAACGTATCCACTTTGTCCATGTGCTGCCGCGGGATGAAATACAGATGCCCGTTGGAGCTGACCTTGGTCGCCTCCAGCATCCGCAGAAAGCCCGTGCAGATCGTCTCGATCTGCCGCCGGTTCGCGCAGATCTGATAAAGCTCAAACAGTTCCTCTGCCCGGTGGCAATAGTTCAGGGGATCAATGTCGGCGTCAAAGCCGATATTGTCATACCCAAACCGATTGTCGCGCCGATCGTAAAAAATATTTGCCAACTTTTCATACTGATTCGTCCGCTGGTTGAGCGTTTCCTTGACCAGCTCGCGGGAATATACGTCCTCAGTGTGCGCGTTGTCGCGGCAGTAGACTGCGTAAATGTGATGCTCGCCAGGATTCTTTACCGTGATCCGGTCTTTGATATCGCCCGTCGCGGAGCGGAACGCATCCGACACGGAAATTCGCTTGCTGCCGGAGTACGGGATGTTCAGATCCTCGCAGAGCTGCGCCAGTGCCTCCTTCTCCACCAGAATGTTGGCAAGCGAGAAATAGAGAAACTTGCCCAGCACTGAAGGTTGGTCACCGTTGGCCGCGCCAATAATGTCCTGAAAATTCGTAATATTTGTCATGTGCATTTCCTTTCTAAGCCGTCTTTCGTTTCGTCCAGTCCAGCAGATAATCGTCCACACCCTTGAAGCGCGGGTTCCAGGTACATTGATAATACCGGATACCCGGAATCGACTGCACCTCGCGGCGCAAAGTGCCGATCGCCTGCCGGACCTGCGGATTTGTAAACTGATCCATGTCCATCGCCTCCATGACCTCCGTGACGCCGAGCGACAAGAGCGTTTCCCGCAGCCCCTTGTGGGCATTTACGCCGCCGAGACACACAAAGAGCGCATCGTTTGCAAAGTAGCTTGCAATATCGCCCTTGAGCGGCCCCTCGGTGAGATAGGCGCGCTTCTGCGTGGTGTCGCCGGTGACGTGTATCCACGAATAGCTGCGGGTTCCATTTTCCATGCGGCTTGACCGGCTGGACAGCCAGCGATATTTTCGCGCCGCATCGTCGTCCAGTCGGATCTTCATACCCTGAATGAGACCATCCTTGTTCCGCACCGGAATGAGAAATCCATTCGCGCCTGCCATCGTCCATGTCCCGTCTTTTGTGTAAAAGCCGGGCAGTCCATGCAATTCATGATCGCACCGAAGCAGGGAGGCAAGCAGCCGACGTTCAGATTCTGTTTCCGGCATGGACTTATAGCCGTTCCGCTCGATGATTTCGTCCGGAAGTCCACGCTCATGGAGGTTTTCTCTGTGCCGGTCGGAGAGCGTCAGAAGTGACAGCATCTCCGAATACGCCGCATGGCGCTTTTCCAGCGCATACGGTTCGCGGCTCGTTGTGTTTGGGGAACTGGGCTGCAAGGGCAGCTTATACACGTTGCTCTTTGCAGCCAGTTCCAGATAGGCTTCTTTGTTGGATAGACCGTTCAGATGCGCATACAGCGTCACGCTGTTGCCGCTTGCGCCGCAGAGGTTGCAGCGGTACTGATCGGTTCTCGTGTTCAGACTCAGATGATATTTGCCGGTTCCGTGGTCACCGCAGAAGGGGCAGCTTGCCTCAACTTCCTCACTGTGAAGCGTTCGGTCATTGAGGACAAGCCCGCACCGTCTGGCGGCTTCCAGGATCGGCAGCTTCTGATAGGCCAGACGGCGCGCCCCCTTTCTGAAAAGTAAGGTTACGCCGCCTTCGGCATTGCAGTACCGCCAGCCCGCACGGAAAGCTCTGCGTTATGGACGCACTTAGCCAAGAGCATCTGGCTGGTCGGTCGGATGTTGCTGAGATCATCCACGGATTCCATGTTGTCGAAGAATACAGGGTAATTACGGCCTGTGAGCCGTTTCACAAGCTCCGACACTTCCGCGCCAGCCCGGATCTTCTCAGAGAGCGAGAGCCGGTCGTAGCGGCGGCCGTTGTAGGTAAAGCGGAACACGTCCTTTAATTCTCCGGTCGTCTTGACCACATCGTAGAGCGAGATCTTCACGCGGTTCAGCGCGAGTTTGGAGAATGTCATCTCCGCGCGCTTGCTCATATAGAGGATCACGTCTTTCATAACGATTTTCTTTTCCGTGATCTCCTGCTCAATTTTGTGAATCCGTTCGTCAAAGTCTTCCGGCGCGGCGCTCAGAACCTGCTGCGCGGCGGCAAGCTGCACCCGGCAGTCCTCCAGAAACGCTTTGCACTCCGCAAGACGCTCACTGTCCGCGGGGCTCAGCGTGCCGCATTCCATGCTGGCGCTCAGGTTCTGGATGCGTCTGCGCAGCTGCTCCAAGGTCTGCTGGCGCCGCGTATTCTGCTGTGCGGCAGCGGCCTGAAGCTGCTCCCGTTTCTGATTCAGCGCGTCAATCTCAGACTGGTATCTGACCAGATCATCCGCTTTGAACTGCTCGAATGTACTTTGACTTTTCTGCTCCAGCTCCTGAAGCTCTGCGATCTGACCTTTCAGCTGTGTGCCGTCGGCAGCGATTTTCTCCGTTTCCGCCTGTAAAGCCTGACGGAACGCCGGATATTCCTGCTGCGAGAGGACACGGCGGCAGACCGGGCAGCTTGTACCCGGCTGAAACCGCTTCAAAAGCGCGGCGTTCTGCTGATAACGCTTTCCAAGCGCCTGCACCTTTGCCGTATCCTCCGCCAGCGGGCCTGTGTATTTTGGCTGGTAGACCTCGGACGACCGAGCGCCCAGCTTTGCGTGAACTTCTTGCAGCTTTGCGTCCAGTTCTGCCGTATCCGGCGTTTCCGGCGCATCGCCGGAAAGCTCCTCATACTGCTCGCTGGCCTGCACAAGCTGCTCCTGCAAATCCTCCAAATTGATGTTTTCAAACCGCCGTGCTTCCAACGATGCAATTTCACTCTGCAATTCCTGAATCCGCACAGTCAGTCCGTTAGACAGTTCTTTGCTGCTCTGCCGCTGCTTCTGCGCCAGATCCAGCTTGCCGCTCAGATAGACTGCGTTCTGTTCCAGTTCCCGGATCTCCTCCCGGCGATTCTTGAGAAACGTCTCAGGAGACGGAAGCTGCACACCGGACAATCGCTGCTGCGTCTGCGCATTGAGCTGAGCCAGAACGTCGGCCTGCGGAATGGGCGGGAGATACCGCGCCAATAGCTTCTTTCCATCCTCACCGAGTTCTTCAATGAAGTACAGGGGATTGAAAATGGAGAGAAACACATCCCGTTCACCGAACATCTCGTTGAGATCCGTCTGCCGAATGGCGTAGCCGTCGTAGGTGATGCTCATGCGATCCTTCTGCCGGCTGCGGGTCAGCTCGTGCGCTCTGCCGGTATCATCCGTAAAGCGCATCGTGATCTGCAGGTCCGGATTCGTCTCGTTGTGCAGACGGTCAATGCCGCGCTCGCCGAAAAACGGAAGTCCTGTGACGGCGAACGCAATGGCGTCCGCAAGACTGGATTTGCCGCGGCCGTTGCCGCCGGTCACAACGGTTGGATTGCCGAACGTGATCTCCGTTGGTTCTTCATAGCATTTGAAACCGGAGACGATCATGCTACTGATCTGAAATCCTTTGATTTTTTCCATTCTGCCTCCTTACGCTGCCTGCTGCACGACCTGGTAGCCGTCCAGCGTATAAAATGCGACGTTTCCCTGTTTCCGCATGGTGACCTGCGCGTCATAGAGCTGCGCACCGGGCATAAGCATGGGATGACTGCCCTGTGCGTAGACCTTCGCCTGCTTGCCCTCTGCGTTTTGCAGAACGGCGCAGACCAACGGCTGACCGGACATATCCTGCTGATTGCTTACCGATACCACAACGTACTGGCAGACCTGCCGCGTCGTAAACGGGAGCGGCTGCTGAGACTGCTGTGTTGGCCGCGATGATTGCTGCGGTGCTTGCTGCTGCGTCTGCGGCATGGCTGTCGGCGCTGTATGCTGCGCCTGTTGTCCAGTCTGTCCGTCGCGCTTATAGCTGAGCTGTGCCTGTGCTGCACCCGGAGACGTGGGAAGCTGATGCAGCTTATCCAGCAGTTCCAGATACGCGGCATTCAGCTTCGGCCGCTCGGTATCGCAGATCACATAGGAGTTGCCCTTCTGCTCGATCTTGACCCAGAGCGGCTTCGTCATTTTGTAGAGGACACGTCCAATGCCCCATTGCACGGCGGAGCGTTTCATGGAGTCCGACAAACCGCCCTTGATGGGTTCAATGTCAGAATCCTCCGCACCGTCCCACTTTGTAATAAAGCCTTTGTCCTCAAAATAGATGGAAATGCCGCAGATCTGTGCGTCCTTCTTTCCGTTGCCATGCCACGGCTTGTAGTCGTTGTACCAGTTCTCCGGCCCCACGACTTCATCCAAGCGGTCCTGAATGGCGCGGTTTGTGACATACGGAATGGCAAGGCCGCTGGTCTTGTCTTTCGACGTCACCTGAATCCGCCACTCCAAGTCCTCCGGCGCAAATGGTCGGGCCAGTTCTTCCCGGATGGTTTTTGCGTCTTTTGCCATACGTTACCCTCCAATAAAGTCTTTCAAGGTCTTTCCGTTGGGGATCAGCACGTCGGAATAATAGTACGACGGGTCTTTGTCCTTCAGGTGCTCCAGAAGATCGCGGTATTGCAGTCCCAGCTTGTTGTTCAGCGCATTGAAGCTGTGATCTCCATTTGGGATGGACAGCAGGAATGTTGGCAAATTGGCAAGTGCGTGCGGCGACTTATACCGCGGAAGTGCATTTGAGCCAATGCAGATCTCTCCTCGTGTACCGCTGACGTTGGAAAACGGATAGCGGTACATCGCGGTTTCCATCGTCGGTCTTTCGTCCGCAGCAACACCCACCCTGCATCCGCTGATCTTACCCTCTGTGTCAACATGGAACGCAAAGACCAGTCTTGGCAGCGGAAAGTTCGGATATGCCGTCTCATGGTAGCTGATGTCTGCGTATAAGCGCGGGTACCAGAGACAATATTCCTTGTTCCCGTTCGGATGGATTTTGACATGGATACAGTCTGACGGCAGCAGTCCGCTGTTGACATAATCTTGCATGGCGCTGTTTTTAATGCAATCCAGAAGCGCATCTTCCTGCACCGCTTTACACTTCACGATACCATCCGTGTGCGTCTCGATGAGAACCTGTCCGTCCTCTGGAATGATCCGGATCCGCAGTTCATCTTTGTTCATGCCGCCTCCAATTCCGGAACGTACCGCTTCGCAAGCACACGTTCCTTTCTAAGCAGGTTTTCCAGCTTCTGCACTTCTTTCGTGTACCATGCGTCAATGGAAAGCAGCGCTTCCAGCAGGTCAAGTTCATAGTGAAAATAACCGTCTGTTTCTACAATAAGGCCGCTCGACCACTCTGCGCTGATCTTTTTCTGATAGCTCCAGCCCATACCGCCGTTCAGACAGCAGGAATAAAGCGTAGCAGAGAGCATTTCTTCGGCTTTTTTGACGTACGGATTTTCCGAGAGCTTCATGCTGTGAAGGCTCCCGTATTCCCGGATCAGCCGGTAATACTGCATCATGCTGCGAAAGCTGAAATACCAGTGATCGTATTCATAGTCCTCATTGAATTTCTGATCCATATAGTCCGTGGCGGCGATCAGAAGCTCATAATAGACCTCATACAGGTCATCGCTCGATGTCGTGATATCACGCTCCAACAGCCGATCCAGTTTCCCGTATTCGTAGAACATACGAGCCGCTCTGACTGTTTGAAGTGAACCGCATATAGATTCATAGTCCATAACTGTGCCTCTTTCAACAGAATTTTCGCTGTGCAGCGGCGTTCGGCTTGGAATGGTCAAAAGTGCTGCGTAGGTGATTCAGACGGTGTTCCCGGTCCTCTGCTTCAGACAATGCACCGTACAAGCTGTCAATATCTTCTTCGGTAAATGCCTCGAAATCAAGATCAGCAAAATGGATGTAATCATCATTTTTCAGTGGAGCCAGAATATTTGTCAGCACATACGGCGGAACATTTTCAGGTTCCGGTGTCGGCGTATGCGGCAGCGCCTCCAGTCCCTTTAAGAGCTTGGAAAGATCAATCTTCATCCGCTTTCTCCCATACCAGCTTCACCACGCAGATGGCATAGTCCTTCATATTGCAGAGGATCTTTTTGTGCTCATCCTCTGTCATATACGACCGGCCTTCGCGCAGGAAATAGATCCCGCAGTCCGGCATCAGCTCTCCAAACATGCTGGCGATGTGCCACTCCATGTGGGAACGCGCTTCGGCGGTATCTCCCTTGAGATAGGCCGTACACATCTTGGTATCTCCGACGGTCTGCTCGTTCCCGATCTCCAGATGCTCCATGAAGCCGTCCAGATGTGCCTTTGCGCGCTCATCCAACTGATGCTTCGCGGATGCGTAGAAATACAGGAACAGCGCCGGTTCGTTTCTGCCCAGGATGACGCTGTATGGACTGGATACTTTCTGTCCCCAAGCGCCGACGGACGGTTCGAACCGCGTGCAGAGCTTTCCCATCTGCGGGACGATCCGCTCCGTGACCTGCTGCCAGACAGCTTCACGCGCCGCCCGGTCATCTGCTTCTGTGACGTGTGTAACGATTGCAAGATTTGTAGTTAACATAATTCCTCCTAGCTCAACGCCAAAAATCCATTCGGTGTCAGAACGTTGAAAATCATCTTGTTGCTGACGACCTCATGCACCTCTGCGCCGATATGGTTCCCACGTTGGTCAAATTGTTCTTCGCGTTCTACATTTTTGACTTTCACAATACGGCCCTTGATGATATGCGGGGTATCGCATTCAATCAGCCCGTTGATCATCCCGGAGCCGCCGATGAGACCGATCTGCCCAATGGAAAGCGGCAGAAGCGGATGCTTTTCCGTGCTGTCCAGCGCGCTTTTTGCGTTCAGCAGCCGTGTAAAGCTGCCGGAGCGCGTCAGCTGACGTTCCAGCTCCTTCTCATTGAACCGTTCGCCGCGAAAGACATCGACAGCCTTTGCAACGGCGGGCAGCGCATAGCGGTGTTCGTCCAGCTCCGTGACACACGGGATCATCTCCGGGGTCAGCGTCTGCGCACCCAGCCGGTCGGCTGTTTCGTCATCCTCTGTGGGTTTTCTGCGAAGCCCCAGAACGACTGCCTGATGGAATCTGGCAAACTCGCCATCGGTGAACTTCCAGACAGAAAGGTCCGAGAAGTTCTCCGCGAGAATGTTACAGATGTCCGGCGTCAGGCGATAATACGGCACGATGTAGATGAGCAGGCCGCCCAGCATGAGTGTACGGATGCTCTGCACCAGAAACTGCTTTTCGCTGCGTACCCGGCTGCCGCCCTCGGTTAGAACGGACAGATACGGCGGATTCAGAAACAGCACATGGAACGCCTCGCGGCTGATCTGGCTGTGAAAGAAGCTTCCGAAGCCGACACGGTGGAGCCTGGTTTGCGCTTCCTCCGCGCGGTGTTCGTCCAGCTCCATGCCGTAGGTGTAGCAGTTGTTGCCGTTGGCAAGCTGCCGAAGCGCCTTGCCGCAGCCACAGCACGGGTCGAGCAGATTCGTCGTCACGCCCTCCGGGAATTGGATACCGCGCAGAATGTGCGTGATATTTTCCGGGTCTGTCGGGTAATAACCCATGCGGACATGATTCATCAGCCGCCCGATCACCGCCGCGTTGACGGTGTCCGTTTGCGGAAGAGATTTCGCAAAGCTGGTCAGGACTTCATACACAGGCTTGTACGCTCTGGACATGAGATCAAAGCGTCGCAGCCCTGCTTGAAGCTGCCCGGCTTTTTTGGCCAGCGCGGATTCCTCCAATTCCAGAAGATTCCGCTGTGCGTCGCCGAGCACTGCAAGAAGCGCGCCTCGCGTTTTCTGCAATTCCAGATAGTACGCATACGCGCGCTGCGGCTGCGCCGTGCGGTATTTCTCCACACCGGCGCGGCATTTAAGCAGGCGCTGGCTGCCGCGCAGAATGGCTTCTGCCGTCTGCCGAAGCTGTTCCAATGCGTAAAAGGAGCATTTGGACTCCTTCTGCAATTCCTGTTCCATGCTGCCTGCCTCACGCCGCGGGCTGGATGCTCTCAGCCGCAAAGTCAAAGACCGGTGCGTTTTCTTCCGGCGTGCCGGGGAGAATGCGCATGGTGTAGCCTTTGGTCCGCAGCAGCTTGAATGTGCCAATTATGCGCTGAAGCTCAAAATCATCCACATCATTTGCATCGTTCTCGCAGGCGGCCTTTTCCGCCGCCTGCTGTGCAAGCACCTCCTGCACAATTTTTGCGATGTTTGCTTTTGTTTCAGCATCTTCCGGTGTGTCAGACGGTTCTTCCGATTCCGTGCGCGGCTTCTCAAACCTGCCCTGCGGTCGGCTTGCCGTCAGGCGCAGCCAGAATGTACGAAGATTTGAAAAAAGCAATGTCAAGAGCATACCGCGCGGCTTCGGTGTCAGATGTACGATCTCATCCACGTCCGCTTCGCCAATCTCGCTGACCGCCACGGTCAGGCTGGGAGCCTTGACGTAATTGGCGGAGAAGAAACGGGAAACAGCGGCGCTTTCTGAGATCATGGCTTCGTTGCAGCTGACGCGCTGTGCCAGCACTCTCCGGCAGATGACCGTGCCGCATTCCAGTTCTGTCACATCCACGACATCTGCGGAAACTTCACCGGCGGTAATAAAACCTCGGCCGGAAATATGCTTCGCTTTCAAGCCGTTTGTGACATGAAGATGTCCATGGACGATCACGTTATCCGTGACGAGCGTTTCATACCTGCAGGTCGATCCGGCGGGAATATAGACTGTTTTCATGTTCAAACTTCCTTTCTCTTTTACGCTGCCTTTTTTCTTGATTTTTGTAGTGTCGCACGCATATTGACAGAGCCCGTTGCAAACGTGATCTGCCGCACGCGCGTTTCTCCGACGGTCAGGATGTTGTAGATCATGTCCACGACGGCGGTAGCCGCCGTAATGTTGGCGGCGATGCTCTGAGGCGCGGAAACAGACGCCTCGGCGCAGCTCAGCTCCGTCGGGAATTTGTCTGTATCCTGCAAAACCTCCGGGAATGCCGCGCCGACGGGACGATAGAACGTGCGCCCGCCGCTGCGGATGCCGCAGACGATCTGCCCGGTGTGCATCCCGTTGCCGCTGTCGATGTAGATAAGGTCATCCAGCTTGTAAAAGACTTCGTGGCAGAGTTTTCGGCTCTTGTTGTTGTCCACCGCGCCGATGAGGATCACCAGCTCTTTGACGGTTGGTGAATGCCAGTACGGCCCGGTCGGGAACGTCCGTGCCCGCAGCATGGAAAGAAGCCGCTCGCCGGACTCGATAAACTCCGGTACATACTCCGTTTCCATTCCGAACACGGAGGAATACCGCTCCGCCAGCACCCTTGCCTTGTTTTCGCCTAAATCCGCCGGTGTGAAATTCTGCCGTACAAGGTTCTTTTCTTCCACGATATCCCCGTCACAGATGATAAAGCGGACAGGCCGTTCCAGCGCGTACAGAAGCCGATACAGATGCGGCGCGATATGTCCGCCGGTGCCTCCGGCTCCCAGCATGACGATCTTTACGGGGCGGTTCTCTGCAAACCTCATCCCGCACCTCCAAGCAATCCGCCCAGGAACGAGCGCACGCCCGCGAAATGTGCGGACGGCGGTTCCGGGAGTTCTGGAAGCTGATGGACGACCTTGCCGCTCCATTCAGTGGGGAAGCTGCCATCCAGCCCTTCGAGCACCAGACTTGGTTCAATAGGGACGAAGCTGCCGCCGCAGGAAATGCGGGCGGAGATCTCCGGGAAAAAGCGCTCCAGGCGACCAATCACGAGATACAGCCGCGTACCGCGTTCGTCCTGATCGTCGATGGCGGAAAAGACCGCCTTCATGCTGTTATGGGAGTGGATGTCTGCGTAATACAGATACCGGCACTCGTCTGGAAGATCTTCGTCCGTCATCCGAACCGTGACACGATCCTTGGTGACGTGCTGCTTCGGCACGAATGGGATGAATTTCTGTTCCTTTCGATCCCAGTAGATACGGACAAGGGCTTCAAACTCCGCGCCCAATTCCATCTGGCTTCTGAAAAAGCCGATGATGGAGCGCAGCAGCTCCTGCGGAATGCGAGGAAGAGCCGGGCGAAAGCCGGCTCTTACCTCTGAAAATTCCGTGATCTTGTGCTTGGGCGCGATAAACTCGCCGAGCTCGCTCCGGCGCATCTCATACGTCTGCCCGTCCCGCGAGGGGATGAGGCAGATGACCTTGTTGGATGCGCGTGCAGCTTCCAGCGTCGGGAATACGCCTTTGTAGTCCGCGATGCCCTTCTTCTGCATCCGGATCTGCGGCTTTACGACGCACTCCGGGTCCTTGACCTTGCCTTTTTTCAGGCTGTCCAGAAATGCCTTGGATTTCTCGATCTCCGCTTTCATGGCCGCGATGGTGTCTGTCTTGGGCGCGGGAACGGTCTTCGTAACATCTCCGTACCGTACCTGCCAAGTGACAGCAGACGCATCCTCCAATTCTGGGAAATCATCCGCTTTCTGGATACGCAGAGACTCGAAGGTCATATCCGCATCCGTGATCTGCTCTCTGGCGCCGCCGTACTGAAAAACGGGCGGCTTGTCAAAGAGCGACAGTTGTGTTTGGGGTCTTGGCGCAATGCTTTTGACCGGGGCTGCTTCTGGGATGGGGTCGCTTTCCGCGCTTGTAAACGCCGAAAAGAGGTCCAGAGGCTGTTTTTCTTCTGCCGGTACTTCCTGCGTCTTTGCGGGAAGTGTCTGTTCCGGCTCGGGCTGGGATTCTGCCGTCTCCGTCTGAACCTGTTCCGGATCAAACTGGGGCTTGACTTCTTCTGCCAACGTTGGCGCGGGAGGAGGCGGCGCGGGTTCATCCGAACCGCTGCCGAAGATCTTATCTACGTCAAACTCCTCATCATCGCCCAGTAAGGCAAAGCCGTCAAATACGGTTTCTGTGTCTGTCATGCTGTGTCTCCTTTCATTTTTTGTGTCCGGACGCAAAAAGACCGCAACTGCCAAACGGCAATTACGGTCTTATGAGTCCAATATTTCATTCCATGTCCTGCACGCGGAACCGGGGGCATACCTGTCCCCAAGTTTTCACCTCCGCCCTGAAATTGCTCCGCCCTTCATCTGCTCTGACCTGGAATACAGAAGTATTCTAGCACGAAATTTTTTCGGCGGACACTTGAGATGTATTAAAGAACATCTGCGCTTTTGAGAATATCTTTCATCAACCTCATATGGCATAAAACACTTTTGTGAATGGTGACATTAAATAATTGATTTGCTACCATGTAGCACATATGGTTTGAGTTTTCCAGAGACAATTTCATAGGCTTGATCATAGAAATCAGCATAGTCTTTGCTGAGGTGCATTGCGAGAATAATTAGTTTCCCTTGGTCTTTTAGTGAACACAGTAGATTACATATGTCATTTGCACTTGCTTTGTCTAATCCGTTAAATGGTTCATCAAGAACCATTATAGCTGGATTATCCATAATTGCCTGTGCAATCCCCAAGCGTTGCTTCATACCCAGAGAATAGTGTTTTACTTTTTTTCGGCTATCTGGATCAAGACCCACTTTGTACATTGCACGTCGAATTTGATCCTTGTTTGGGGTATGCAATAATGCTGCAAGATAATATAGGTTTTCATATCCTGAGTAATTCGGTAAAAATCCGGGACGTTCTATTATTGCACCAATTTCTCCAGATAGGCAATTCTCCGAACGTAAAGGGATACCCTTGATATGAATTTCTCCTTCCGAGCAAGAAATAAGCCCGCATATGCACTTGAGAAATACTGTTTTTCCAGAACCATTTTCTCCCACAATACAATAGATGTTTCCCGTATGAAATTCTGCAGATATATGATCAAGAATTAACTGGTCTCCATATCTTTTACTAATGTTGTAGACAGCAATTAACACCCACAATTGCGCTCTCCTTTATCAGTTGGATTCTAACAAATAGATGGAAACTCTTGACTGAATATTACTGGCTGTCGCACTGACTGGCTGCTTTTTGTTTAAGAAAAGGCTTAACTCGGCTTTGATAATTTCATATACTCCTGTTGAAGACAGGTCAATTCCCTGAACTCGGTCAAGCTGTGCATAAAACGAGTCGGCATACTGATCATCATTCTGACTGAGTAAACCCCGGAGGACTGCAGCATTGACCGGAAATGAATCTCCATTGCGGGTGCTTTGCCGCAAATGCTGTCAGCCGCTTTTTGAGATCGGTGTTATGGGTCTGCACCTCAATGATGCGGCTATGCTCGTCAAAATAAATCACGGTTGTCTTTTGCTTTTTGGTAAGCCCTGTTCTCATAAAACCTCCTGATCTTCACGATTTTTTCTCAGCTCTTGAATTGGAAAAGTGCTGCGATTTTTTGATGGAAACGTCCCAAACGATGCGGAGTATATTTCGCCTTGCCTTATCGACTGATTTGCCACTTTTCCAGCTCTTGACTGCATTTTCATGGTGTTCTGTTTGTGCGGCTTTTCAACCACTCCACCAGCTCATTTTTCATCACCAATTTGCGCCCGCCGATCCGCAAGGTCGGGAAGTCCAGGCTGCTCAAAAGGTTGTATGCACCCGCTTTTGAAATCTGCAACGCTTCGGCAAGCTGTTTTGCGTCCATCACATCGGGCATGGCTTCAAACGGTTCTTTGCTCATAAAATCTCCTTTCCCGCATGAAAAAGCAGCCACGATTTCTCGTGACTGCCTAATGTAAGCTGTTTATTGATATGGGTTAGAAAGAATAATTCCCTTGCCTTTGGCGTTTTCTTCTTCAACAACAAGCGGAGAGATAAACTTGCTTATGTCTGCAAAACTCATGTTATCTTTGAAACCTTTACTGCCATCAAGCCAAATACAATTCATCAACCTATCAAAAGTTGCTTCACAAGTTCTTCTTGGGCATCTCGCTAAAGTCGAATCAAAAAAGCTGGTATTATACGAGTAGTGATGTGTGTGGATGAACTCACTCCATGATTCTATGACAGCTTCTTCATCTCTAATATCAATCAACTCAATTTCTTCTAAATTTCTTTCGTTGACCGAGCCCCACGCTTTTTTCATCATCGCAACTGCTTCTGCATCACTTTTAGGTGCACTATATCCGAAAACAGTAACCATATATGCCTTTTCTAAAGCGTTGTTAAGTGTTTTCCATGCTTTGCTGATTGCGATGTCGCTGTTATAATCTTTCTTTTTAATTGGGAACAGTAGTTTTGTCGGAGCAAGTGGAATCCCGCATTTCGGACATATCATACCGACATTCCCCATAATATTGTTTTCTACGCAAAAACCTACGGCGACATTACCATGCAAAAAAGCAACCTGTGGAATATTACTTGTGTATTTCATGGCTCGCCCTATTGCTTGTACCAAGAATGGATCCCAGTTAAATGTCGCAATCAGATCTTTTGAGGTTAGACTCATAACCAAAAAATCATATATGGTAGGAGTGTCTGGGAGCTGATAGTCACTCATGTACTCCCAAATTATCTTCTCCAATTCTTCTTTGACCTCTTGGCATAGGGGGTCAGCTTTACTGCGTTCATCGAGTTCCATATAAATATCTTCAAGATTATCAGAGGATGTACGGATGTCCACCTTGGAAATCACGCTTGATAACCCCAGTTTTTCAATAAACCCACTCATTGCAGAAATCTTCTTGTCATGCTTGTCCCCATTAGGGATTGCTGCACAGCTTGCACCCGCACCGAGAATCACAACATGAGGTCTGTTTTTCATATATCTTTCGTAATCTTCATACTCATTTTTCATTCGTTTCACCCCAATCGCTGTTTGTCCAGTATCATTAAATTATCTGTCCAAATATTTTCCATACTCCGCTGTCACATAGTCCTCATAGGCTCCCGCAATTTTGGCGATCCGCTTATGGACTGCGCTGGCAGTCTTGTAGCCAACTTTGTCCGCAATCTCCTGTTCGGTCAAGCCGTCCATGCGCAGCTTTAATATTTCCCTGTCTTTCTCGGTAATGCTCTGCTCGGCAAAGGCGGCGATCTGCATTTCGGAAATCACCTTTTGCTCAAACTCGCCGCGAGGATCGGCAACCTCAAAAATATCGCCGTCCTCATTCTCCATCATCTCGTCAAGAGAAATCGGCTTGCCGGAGCGATTGTGATGCCATTTTCGCATGAAATCGGTCTTGACGGTGCTGCCGGTGGTTTCGTAGTCCTCTACGGTGCGGTTTTCCCAGATCGCGTCGATCATCGGCTGCCAGGTCTGCTCTGCAATCACCATGTCGGTGACATTACCGATCAGATTGCTGAACTGCTGATAGGTCAGCCACGGCACTTCCACACCCTGCGGGATGTTGTAAAGGTTTTGGAAGCCAAGCCCGTTCTGCTCAAACTTCATTCGGATGTAGGGGATAATGCTGTACGACAGCCGCCACAAAGGGAAATGTCCTGCGTACTGATTCCAGTTGCCGGGAATGTCGCGGTAATTGCCCTTGCGGTCTTTGACTTGAAAGAATTGCCATGCACACCATGCGTAGCAATTCCACACAAGCAGCTTGAACATATCGTCACATACGATGTGGTCATATTTGTCCGTCCGCAAGACCGCATACGGGCAGCGGGGCAGCTCATAGGCGGGCTTCCACTTCTTCGCAAGCTCTCGCGGCAAGCTGTAAAACAGCGTCAGCCATGATTTGTCGCTGTCCTGTGGTATCTCGATAATCTTACCGGGCAGCATCACAAGAAAACCTTTCAGGCCTTTTTGCTTGTCCATCAGCGTCACCTCCAATCACTTCTGTATTCAGCCCTCTACTATATATGGCATGAGAACGGCTGAATTGTTCCAATGCTTTCAAATTTTTTTGAGATTTTTTGAAAAAATCTCGGAATGGATGGGATAGGATTGATTTAAGAACATTATACCTGAAAGCTGTGAATAAATCTATTGCTTTTCGTGACGGCAAAAAAATAACGGGTATCCGGCTCTCACCAGATACCCGTTATTCCGTTGCCAATCCCGCCTGACAGATGCCATAATCGTACTTTTTAGAATTACTGTCTTATGAGCACCCATGCGACTGGCGGGGCGTTTTTTCTTGTCAGCCGTATTGCTCGGTCATGTACAGGCTGGCGCGGGACTGGATGCGGCGGGCGGCGTCCTCTGCCGTGCCCTCGCCGCGCAGCAGCTTCTTGGAAAAATCTTTCTGAAATTTCCTTGGATAAACACAGGGAACCCCCGCCGGAAGATCCGGCGGGGGTGTTTGCGTTATTCCCAGCGGAAGAAGCGGAGGGAGAGGAGGGTGCAGCCTGTTTTGCTATCTTTCGTCATGAATGAACTTATGGGAGACAATGCTCATAAGGGCAATTCGCACCGTTCCCCTTTACCATTTTCAAAGTGCCTCTCACAGCCGCCCGTTCATGGAAAATTTACAAATAGATTGCTGCCGCCATATTGAAAAAGATGGTCATTATATGGTAGACATATTATGCGGATAGAATACCTATCTGACAAACTATGATTGGAGGTAACACCATGTATCGTCCCAATGATGCCCGGTTCGGATTCTCGCTTTGGTGGTATTGGTGCGGCTCCCGATTGTGGAGAGGTCGTATCAAAATCGTTTCTGTTGGCGCATGAGCCGGACTGGTGATTAGTCGGCTTATGCGCTTTTTCTTTTTGGAAGTTATTAATTGGACTAATGAACTGAAAGGATATACATAAGCCTATGACGACACAACTTTGCCCATATTGCGGAAAACCATTAGAAGAGGGTATTTTTCGAAGTAGAGGCGGCAACTATTATCTGCCTAAAGATGAAAGCGCACCGTTTTTATATTCCAAACAGGCAATGATCAAAAAAGGCGCGATACAGCTCTTGCCAGATTTTGTATCTTCTGCTCCGCAATGGCCACTTGCGTATGTGTGCCGCAATTGCAAAAAAATAATATTGCCTTACGAATAGTAACTCATTAAACTGATAAGGCGGACAAGATACATGAATCTTGTCCGCCTTAAATAGTAATTCAATACGAAATAGCACAGGGCTGGCTATCCTTGTGTGTTGTTTGTGGGTTGCTTCCTTATCGACTATGAGCATTCACGCCGGAGATGTAATAGGGGTTCTTCTGCTCCGGCTCCTCCACGGTCACGCCGTTTTCGGTGTAGGAATAGGCTGCCAGATATTCCGGTTCTTCCAGCGTGGAGGAAATATAGACGCCGGCAAACAGCAGCGCGAAGGTCAGCAGGATGCAGCCCGCCGTCGTGTGCGTCTTGTTCTGGCACAGCATGGCGATCAGCGTGAAAAGCGCCGTGAAGGCAAGCATCAGCGCGAAGGCCAGGCACAGGCAGATCCCCGCGCAGCAGCTGACCAGCAGATCTGCAAGATAGATGCAGCCGCGCCGATGCCCGGCGATGAGCTTGTTGCGCATGGCACCGCTGGAATGCTCATTGCCGATGAAAAGCGCCGTGAAGACCGAGGCCAGGATCGGCGCGAGGATGACATAGATGAACAGCGTGTAGTCCATCGTCCAGATCTCGCCGTCCTGCCGGGCATGGACGGCGTTGACCACCGCCATGGAAGCCCCCAAAGCCGCCATCAGCGCCGCGAGCAGCCAGAAGGCCCGGTCGCGGAGCAGGCGGGAACCGTTCGCACGAAGCAGCTTACGCATGGCGCACACCTCCGATCAGATCCATATAGAAACTCTCAAGACTCTCGTCGCGCTCTTTGATGCTGCGCACCGCGCAGCGCTCCTTGTCCAGCGCCAGCACCAGCTCTGTGACCGGGAGCTCGGTGTAGAGATCCGCGTGGGTGTCGTCGACGATGTGGTATTCGGCCTTCTGCCGGTCCAGCACGCGCGCAAGCGCGCGCGTATCGCTCACGTCCAGGCGCATGCACTTGCGGCAGCGCGCCTCCAGCTCCCCGGCGCTCATCTCCTTGACCATGCGGCCGCCGTCGATGAAGCCGTAGTGCGTGGCGAGGCGGGAAAGCTCGTCGAGGATGTGGCTGGAGATGAGCACGGTGATGCCCTGCTCGCTGTAAAATTTCGATAACGCTTGCAGAGCGCATGCGTTTCAATCATATCTTCCATGTAAGTACCTCCTTTTGGTCGTCAGGCCCCTCCTGTCCCCGCTCCGGCTGCCGGTTTTTCCAGCGCAAGGATGCCCTCCTGCAGCCGCTGCAGGAAGCGGCCGGCGTGCGCGCCGTCCATCTGGGTGTGGTGGAACTGGAAGGAAAGCGGCAGCGTCGTCCGGAAAAGCCCCTTGCGGTATCGGCCCCAGATGAGAAAGGGATTGTCGAAAATGCCGCTGTTCATGCCGACCGCGCCGACGAGCATCATGCAAAGCGCGACCGCCGCCGCGTAGGAAAGGAAGCTGAGCACGCCGAGCAGCCCCAGCTTCTGTGTCAAAGTCCGTTTCATGTTTCCCTGTTTCCTCCTATTTCAGGCATCAAAAAACGCAGCGCTGACCACGACCTTCGGTGGTCAGCACTGCGTCTTTGCGTCTGGCTGATAAACGGTTTCGATCTGAAAATTTCTTGCGCTGATCACGCTCTCGCGCCTGCATTTGGGGCAGTAGAGCGGAAATTCCCGCAATACCGTCCGCTGCAGCAGCCGCAGGCGCGTCTTCGCGCCGCAGACCGGGCAGAGAAGCCACTGCTCCTCACGGCTCATCGTCCTCGCTCCTTTCGTTCCTGTCTGCCTGAAAGGTCCGGTAGAACAGGCGGACGTGCGCCTCGAGCTTCTGCAGGCACGCAGCTTCGCGCTCGGGCTGGCGGTCACAGATGCCGATGAGGGTGATGACCGGGGCCACATAGCAAAGGGCCATCGCCCCGGCGTCCTCGTCCCGGAGCTCCCCGGCCGCGATGAGACTGCGGAAGATCCCCGCGTGATACTCCGTCACGCGCTCCACATAGCGCCGGGAATAGAGCGCCGCAAGCTCCGGCGAGCGGAACTGCTCGAGCGTCATCATCCGGCGGAAGCGGCTGATGGTCTCGTTGTGGAGCGAGTAGAAAAAGATCTGCCGGACCTTTTCCAGCAGCCCATCCTCCGTGATGCGGGTAAAGACGGGGATATCCTGCCGCGCGTTCTGCACGTGGATGTCGATCCTGTCGGTGTCCGCCTCATACTGCGCGGCCGTCGCTTCCACGATCGCGTCAAAGATGGCGCGCTTGCTGGGAAAATGGTTGTAGAGCGAAGGGGCCTTGATCCCCACGGCCGCCGCGATCTGGCCGACGCTGACCGCGTCGTAGCCGTGGACAGAGAACAGCTCCAGCGCCTTGGCGAGAATTTTCTGCCGGGTATCCTCCTGCTTCATCCCTGCATCACGCCTCCTCTACGGCTAACTAACGTTCGTTAGTCAGCATTCTACCACCACTTCCCTCCCCTGTCAAGCCCATCCGCCGAAAAACCTCGTAGAGTTTGCGCCCGCAGGCGGCGCAAACCCCTTGGCAAAAAAGCCGCAGCTTTTTTGCCAAATGCGACAGCGGCCCGCGGGTCTCCCCGCGGGCCGCTGCCAACACAAATGAAAAGAGGAATCACGAAACGAGCATTTTGAACGTGCGCGGATCGCACAAAAGGGACATTCAGCGGACGCTGAACAGCAGATCGCCGTAGGACGGATACGGCCAGCAGGCGCGGGAGGTGAGCGTCTCCATCTCGTCGACGGCCAGCCGCAGCTCGGTCATATCCTTGAAGACCTCGGCCTGGTAGAAGCTCGCGGCCTCCTGCGCGGTCGGCAGGTCGCCGGCCTGCAGGAGTGCGTCGTCGAGTTTCGCGGCATCCTCGCTGGCGATCTCCGTCAGCGAGGACAACCGCGCGGCGGTTTTCTGCTCATAGCCTCCGGCAACGCTGCCCAACAGCGCTTTCTTGTCTTCGGCCGTCCGCACGAGCTTTGCCGTGTAGTCAGAAACAGCGGGCAGGATATCGGTATTCACCATTTCCAGCATCGTGAGCGCTTCGATGCGCAGGACCTTGCTGTAATTCTCCAGCATGATCTCATAGCGCGCATGCAGCTCGGTCTCGCTGTAGATCTTATGCGTGGTAAACAGGCGGACATTCTTTTCCTTCAGCAGATACGGCACGCAGTCGGGCGTAGTCTTGAGGTTGAGCAGGCCGCGCTTTTCGGCCTCCTCCAGCCAGCTCGCGTCGTAGCCGTTGCCGTTGAAGATGATGCGCTTGTGCGCCTGGATGGTATTGCGGATGAGGTCGTGCAGGGCGGTCTCAAAGTCCTCCGCCTGCTCAAGCACGTCCGCGTACTGCCGCAGAGACTCGGCCACGGCGGTGTTCAGCACGACGTTCGCGTCGGAGATGGATGCGGCGGAGCCGAGCATCCGGAATTCAAACTTGTTGCCGGTGAAGGCGAAGGGCGAGGTACGGTTGCGGTCGGTCGTGTCCTTCGGGAATTTGGGCAGGACGTGGACGCCGATCTTCAGAAGCTCCTTCTCCTTCGCGTCATAGGCCGTGTCGGACTCGATGGCGTCCAGGATCTCCGTCAGCTCTGTGCCGAGGAACATGGACACGACGGCGGGCGGCGCTTCGTTGGCGCCCAGCCGGTGGTCATTGCCGGCGGAGGCGACGGAGATGCGCAGCAGATCCTGATAGTCGTCGACTGCCTGGATCACGGCGCAGAGGAACAGCAGGAACTGCGCGTTCTCACCCGGCGTCTCGCCGGGCTCGAGCAGGTTGACGCCCGCGTCGGTCGAGATGGACCAGTTGTTGTGCTTGCCGGAGCCGTTGACGCCCGCGAAGGGCTTTTCGTGCAGCAGGCAGACCATGCCGTGCTTGCGGGCGATCTTCTGCATGAGCTCCATGGTGAGCTGGTTGTGGTCAGCGGCGATGTTGGTAGTGGTGAAGACGGGCGCGAGCTCATGCTGCGCGGGCGCGACCTCGTTGTGCTCCGTCTTGGCGAGCACACCGAGCTCCCACAGCTCCTTGTCCAGATCGTGCATGAACGCGGCGACGCGCGGCTTGATGGTGCCGAAGTAATGATCCTCCAGCTCCTGCCCCTTGGGCGGCTTCGCGCCGAACAGGGTCCGGCCGGTATAGATGAGGTCCTTGCGCTTGCTGTAAAGCGCCTCGTCGATGAGGAAGTACTCCTGCTCCGGGCCGACCGTCGTGCGGACGGCCTTGACCTCGTCATGCCCGAACAGCTTCAGGATGCGCAGGCCCTGCTTGTTGATGGCCTGCATAGAGCGCAGCAGCGGCGTCTTTTTGTCGAGCGCCTCGCCGCCGTAGGAACAGAACGCGGTCGGGATATACAGGACCTGATCTTTAATAAAGGCGAAGGACGTCGGGTCCCACGCGGTATAGCCTCTGGCCTCAAACGTGGCGCGCAGACCGCCGGAGGGGAAGCTGGACGCGTCCGGCTCGCCCTGGATGAGCTCCTTGCCGGAAAACTCCATGATCACGCCGCCGTCGGCGGTGGGAGAGATGAACGAGTCGTGCTTTTCGGCCGTGATGCCGGTCATGGGCTGGAACCAGTGGGTGAAGTGCGTCGCGCCGAGCTCGGTGGCCCAGTCCTTCATGGAATTGGCGACGACGTTGGCCGCGGCCAGATCGAGGCGCTTGCCCTCGTGGATGGCGGCGTAGACATCTTTAAAAACAGCCTTCGGAAGCTTCTGCTTCATCACGGCTTCGCTGAACACATGGCAGCCAAAGAAATCCGATACAGTCTGCATAAGAAACTCCTCACTTTCTAAAAAAGCGGCAAAGGCACGCACAGAATCGATGCTGTACGACGCCTTTGCCGTTTTTACGTTTCCATGTGAACCGGATCCGGCGGGACCCAAGCCGTTTGTTTGAGCGCATTATACGCGCCGCGGCGGAAAATGTCAAGCGTCTGCCGCAAAAAAATGGTATTCGTTTTACTTATTGCTGCGTTCAGCAGAATCAATAAAAATGATAGTGGCTTTTTGTTGACATCAACGAAGCAGCTCGCTAAAATAGAACCAAAAATTCTTCGACATGCAGACAAGTGTATGTTTGAAAGAAACACAAAGGAGGCGGGACGATGCAGGAACCACGAAAAAGCACGCTGCTTTTCGTGCAGGACGCCGCGGCGGAACCAGCGGCGCTCGGCACGTTCGCCGCAGAGCAGCCGGCGCTGGCGCTCGTCACGGCGGACGGGCTGGACGAGGCGGAGCGGAAGCTCGCGCAGCTCGATCCGGCGCTCGTCGTCTGGCAGTGCGACGCGCCGGGGCTGCCGGCGCTGCGGCAGTGCGTCCGGCTTGCCGAAGGCAGTGAGGCGGTCTTTTTATTGTTGGTCCGCCCGGGCACGTATGAGGCGGCCTGGCGGTTCGTGCAGGCGGCCGGGATCTGCGTGATGAGCTGGCCGGCGCCGCAGGAGGTCTTCCGGCAGACGCTGCGGAACCTGCTGCTGCTAAAGAAGAGCCTGCGGGCCATGCAGGAGAAGACCGACCAGCTGCAGTCGCAGCTGCAGGACATGAAGCGCATCCAGAAGGCCAAGAGCCTGCTCATGAACCAGCTCGGCATGTCGGAGGCCGACGCGCACCGCTGGATCGAAAAAGCAGCCATGGACCGCTGCGTCAAAAAACGCGAGATCGCAGAGACCATCATCCGGATGTACGCATTATAATCATAAAGAAAGGGGCCAAAGCCATGAAACAGCCGCACCAGTACCGGCCTTTGGAGCAGCAGCCGCAGCATGACGCCTGCGGCATCGGCGCTGTTGTCAATATCAGCGGACAAAGAACACACGAAACGCTCGACGGCGCGCTGAAGATCGTCGAAAAGCTCGCGCACCGCACCGGCAAGGACGCCGACGGCACCACCGGCGACGGCGTCGGCATTATGACGCAGCTGCCGCACGCGCTGTTTCAGAAGGCGGCGCAGCAGGCGGGGCAGACGCTCCCGGACGCGGGCGATTACGGCGCGGCCATGATCTTCTTCCCGCAGGACCCGCTCAAACGCATGCGCAGCCGGAAGCTGCTGGAGATGATCCTCTCGCGCGAGGGGCTGGAGCTGCTGTTCTGGCGGGACGTGCCGGTCTGTCCGGAGATCCTGAGCGAAAAGGCCCGGAGCAGCATGCCCTACATCGCACAGTGCTTCATCCGCCGCCCGGACACGGCAGCGCGCGGGCTGGATTTTGACCGCAGGCTGTATCTGGCCCGGCGCGAGTATGAGCACTCCGTCTCCGGCACCTACGTCGTGTCCATGTCCAGCCGGACGATCGTCTATAAGGGCCTGTTTCTGGTCTGGCAGCTGCGGCAGTTCTATCCGGATCTGCAGGACGCGGACTATACCTCCGCCCTCGCGCTCGTCCACTCCCGCTTCTCCACCAACACCACGCCCTCGTGGAAGCGCGCGCACCCGAACCGCATCATCCTCCACAACGGCGAGATCAACACCATCCGCGGCAACATCAACCGGATGCTCGCCCGCGAGGAGACGATGGCGTCTTCCGTCCTCGGCGACACGATCGCCCGCGCCTACCCCGTCGTGGAGACCGACGGCTCCGACTCCTCCATGCTCGACAACACGCTGGAATTTCTCATGTACAGCGGCATCGAGCTGCCGAAGGCCGTGATGCTCTGCATCCCCGAGCCCTGGGGAAAAGATAAAAACATGTCCCGGGAAAAGCGCGACATGTTCCACTACTACGCCACCATGATGGAGCCCTGGGACGGCCCGGCCGCCATCCTCTTCTCCGACGGCGAGCAGGTCGGCGCCGTGCTCGACCGCAACGGGCTGCGCCCGGCGCGGTATCTGGTCACGAATGACGGGTATCTGATCCTCGCATCCGAGGTCGGCGCGCTGCCGGTCGCGCCGGAGAAGATCGTGCGAAAATCCCGCCTGCAGCCGGGCAAGATGCTGCTTGTCGACACCAGGACCGGAACGGTCCTCGAGGATGCGGCAATCAAGCACCGCTACGCCGCGCAGAATCCCTACGGCGAATGGCTCGATCAGGAGCTGCTGCAGCTGGCCGATATCCCCATCCCCAACCGGAAGGTCCCGGAATACACGGCCCAGGAGCGCAGCCGCCTGTACAAGATCTTCGGCTACACCTACGACGAGATCCACTCGGCCATTTTGCCCATGGCGAAAAACGGCGCGGAGCCGACGGCCTCCATGGGCGCGGATATCCCGCTGGCCGTGCTGTCGGAAAAGCACCAGCCGCTGTTCTACTACTTCAAGCAGATGTTCGCGCAGGTCACGAACCCGCCCATCGACGCGCTGCGCGAGGCGATCGTCACCGATACGACCGTCTACGCCGGCTCCGACGGCAATCTGCTGGCCGACTGCGCGGAAAACTGCCGCGTCCTGCAGATCAACAACCCCGTCCTTTCCAGCCGCGATCTCATGAAGATCGAGGGGCTCCATATGCCGGGCCTGCAGGCGAAAAAGGTCTCGCTGCTGTACTACAAGAATTCCTCGCTCGCGCTTGCGCTCGACCGGCTTTTCGTCGCCTGCGACAAGGCGTATTACGCGGGCGCGAACATCCTCATTCTCTCCGACCGCGGCGTGGATGAGAACCATATCGCCATCCCGTCGCTGCTGGCGGTCTCCGCCGTGCAGCAGTATCTGGTGCGCACGAAGAAGCGCACCGCGATCTCCATCATCCTCGAAAGCGCAGAGCCGCGCGATGTGCACCACTTCGCCACCCTCTTCGGCTACGGCGCGAGCGCCGTCAACCCCTATCTCGCGCAGGACTGCATCGGCGAGCTCATCGCGGGCGGGGCGCTCAACAAGGACTATTACGCCGCCGTCGACGCATACAACAAGGCGATTTTGGACGGCGTGATGCGCATCGCCTCCAAGATGGGCATTTCCAGCATGCAGTCGTACGAGGGCGCGCAGATCTTTGAGGCCGTCGGCATCTGCAAGGACGTGGTGGACCGCTATTTTACCAACACCGTCAGCCGCGTCGGCGGCATCGGTCTGCAGGAGATCAACGAGGCCGTCCTCTGGCGGCATGACCGGGCGTACGATCCCATGGATCTGACCGCCGACCTGACCGTCGATTCCTCCGGCTTCCATAAGCTCCGCTCCGGCAGCGACATGGAAGACCATATGTATAACCCCCTGACCATCCTCACGCTGCAGCAGGCGGTCCGCACCGGCGATTTTGACTGCTTCCGCCGCTACTCCGCCATGGTCGACGACGAGCAGCTGCCGCATACGCTGCGCGGTCTGCTCGGCTTCCGCTTCGATGAGACGAAAGCCATCCCGCTCAGCGAGGTCGAGCCCGTCTCGAGCATCGTCCGGCGCTTTAAGACCGGAGCCATGTCCTACGGCTCCATCTCCGAGGAGGCGCACCGCTGCCTGGCCGCCGCCATGAACCGTCTGGGCGGAAAGTCCAACTCCGGCGAGGGCGGCGAGGAGCCCGCGCGGCTCGGCACCGAGGAAAACTCCGCCATCAAGCAGGTCGCCTCCGGCCGCTTCGGCGTGACGAGCGAATATCTTGTGAGCGCGAAGGAGATCCAGATCAAGCTGGCGCAGGGCGCCAAGCCCGGCGAGGGCGGCCATCTGCCCGGCAGCAAGGTCTGGCCGTGGATCGCGCGGACGCGGCATTCCACGCCCGGCGTGGCCCTCATCTCCCCGCCGCCGCACCACGATATCTACTCGATCGAGGATCTGGCGCAGCTGATCTACGATCTCAAATGCGCCAATGAAAACGCGGAGATCTCCGTCAAGCTCGTCTCCGAGGCGGGCGTCGGCACCATCGCCGCGGGCGTCGCCAAGGCGGGCGCGCAGACGGTCCTCATCTCCGGCTACGACGGCGGGACCGGCGCCGCGCCCCGAAGCTCCATCTATAACGCGGGCCTGCCCTGGGAGCTCGGTCTGGCCGAGGCGCACCAGAGCCTCATCGCCAACGGCCTGCGCGGCCGCGTGCGCCTCGAGACCGACGGCAAGCTCATGACCGGCCGCGACGTGGCCATCGCCTGCATGCTGGGCGCAGAGGAATTCGGCTTTGCCACCGCGCCGCTGGTGTGCCTCGGCTGCGTCATGATGCGCGTGTGCAATCTCGACACCTGCCCGATGGGCATTGCTACCCAGCGGCCGGAGCTGCGGAAAAACTTCTGCGGCAAGCCCGAATACGTGGTGAATTTCATGGAATTCGTCGCGCAGGAGCTGCGGCTGATCCTGGCGAAGCTCGGCGTGCGCACCGTGGACGAGCTGGTCGGCCATACGGAGTATCTGCAGATCCTGCCGCACCAGATCACCCAGCGCGCGGCCATGGTGGACGTATCCGGCATTCTCGCCCGCTGCGGCGGGGAAAACTGCCGCTATGACCCGGCGCAGCGGTTCGACTTCAAGCTCGATGCGACGCTTGACAAAAAGGTCCTTCTGCCGCTGCTGCCGAAGAAGGGCAAGCCGGCCGCGCCGAAGCAGTGCGCGCTCGACATTTCCTGCACCGACCGGGCCTTCGGCACGCTTTTCGGCGCGGAGATCACGCGCCGCTGGGGCGGCACGCTTCCGGACGATACCTACCAGATCCGCTGCCGCGGCGGTGCGGGGCAGTCGTTCGGCGCGTTCCTGCCGAAGGGCGTGACGCTCACGCTCGAGGGCGACAGCAACGATTACTTCGGCAAGGGCCTGTCCGGCGGCAAGCTGGCCGTCTATGCAGACCCCGCGAGCATCTTTGACCCGGCCGAGAACGTCATCATCGGCAACGTCGCGCTCTACGGTGCGACGGGCGGCAGCGCGTTCATCTCCGGCGTCGCGGGCGAGCGGTTCTGCGTGCGCAATTCCGGCGCGACCGCCGTCGTCGAGGGCGTCGGCGACCACGGCTGCGAGTACATGACGGGCGGCACCGTCGTCGTGCTCGGGCGCACAGGGCGGAACTTTGCCGCCGGCATGTCGGGCGGCGTCGCCTACGTGCTCGACCCCGAGCATAAGCTCTACCTGCGCGTCAACAAGGAGCTCGTCTCCGTCGAGACGGTCTCTCAGAAGCAGGATATCGCCCGCCTGAAGGAGCTCCTGCGCCGCCACGTGGAGGCGACCGGTTCCAAAAAGGCCCGCCAGATCCTGGAGCACTTCGACGAGCGGATCCCGGATTTCAAGAAGATCATCCCGTACGACTACAGTCACATGCTGCAGCTGATCGGCCGCTTTGAGGCCGCCGGGATGACGCGGGATGAGGCCGAGCTCGAAGCATTTTTGAAGCGGGAGGAATAAGCCATGGGAAAACCGACTGGATTTCTGGATTACGCGCGCATGGACTGCCCGGCGCGCAGCGCCGAGGCCCGCGTGGCGGACTGGGCCCCGCTCGACCTTCCGCTCTCGGAAAAAAACCGCCGCCGGCAGTCCGGCCGCTGCATGGACTGCGGCGTGCCCTTCTGCCAGGCCGGCGTGACGTTTGACGGCGCGCTGCTCGGCTGCCCGCTGCACAACCTCATCCCGGAGTGGAACGACCTGCTCTGGAACGGAAATTATGAGGGCGCGCTGCAGCGTCTGCTGAAGCCCAGCCCCTTCCCGGAGTTTACCGCCCGCGTCTGCCCGGCGCTGTGCGAAAAGGCCTGCGTCTGCGGCCGGGTCTCGCAGCCGGTGACGGTGCGGGAAAATGAGCTTGCGATCATCGAATACGCCTTTGAAAACGACCTGATGCAGCCCATACCGCCCGCTGCGCGGTCGGATAAGCGCATCGCGGTCGTGGGCTCCGGCCCGGCCGGGCTCTCCGCCGCCTATTATCTCAATCGCCGCGGCCACCATGTGACGGTCTTTGAACGCGATCCGCTGCCGGGCGGACTTCTGACCTACGGCATCCCGGAGATGAAGCTGCCGAAGCGGATCGTCACCCGCCGCATCTCCCTTCTCGAGCAGGAGGGCATCGTGTTCCGGACAAATTGCTGCGTCGGCCGGGATCTGAGCCCGGAGGCGCTGGCCGCGGAGTTTGACCTTGCGATCTTATGCTGCGGCGCGCAGCAGCCGCGGCCGCTGCCGTTTGCAGAGGCGGGCGGGGTATTCTACGCGCTCGACTACCTGCGCGCCTCGGCGCAGGCGCTCCTGGCGCAGGCAGGACCGGCCGTCACGGCGGCCGGGAAGCACGTCGTGCTCGTCGGCGCGGGCGACAGCGCGTCGGACTGCGTATCCGTCGCCCTGCGGCAGGGCTGCCGCAGTCTCACGCAGCTCATCCGCAAGCCGCGCACCGCAAGCACGGAAAAGCGCGACCATGCGCACGAGGAGGCGGAGGCCGTCTTCGGCGCGGATATCCGGCACTATGAGACGCAGATCGACAGCCTCAGCTGCGGCGCGGACGGCGCGGTCAGCGCCGTGACCCTGCGGGAAAGCGGCGAGCAGCTGCCCTGCGATCTGCTGCTGCTCGCCTCGGGCTTCTCCGGCTGCGAAGCCGCGTCGCTCGGCGCGTATGAGGCCGTCCGGCAGACCGGCGTCCCGGTCCTGACCGCGGGCGATATGGCCTCCGGCGCGTCCCTCGTCGTCCTCGCCATCGCCAGCGGCAAACAGGCCGCCGCCCGGGCCGACGCCAGCCTCATGGGCTACACCAATATCCTCTGACCCCGCAGCCCACGCATACAAAACAGCCGGAGAGCAACTGCTCTCCGGCTGTTTTTTTCTTATATCACCCCAAGGCCCTTGATGAAGATGCCCAGGGCCAGGATCAGGCAGACGGTCCAGCCGATGTAGCGGCTGGCGATCTCCCAGTCGGAGGGCTCGGCCTGCTCCACGTCGCGGACCCGGAAAGACAGGTCCCAGCGGAACAGCTCGTCCGCAAACAGGATCGAAAACGCGGTCACGGCGCAGACGAACACACCGCCGAACCACGCAACCCAGACCCCCTTGTGCTGCAGCTCCGGCCCCTCCGTCAGCTCGAGGATCGTCCGGACCGACAGCTCCATCGGGTCGACCTCGTTTCCGTCTTCGTCCAGAACGACCCCGCTGCTCGTGGTAGCGGTAATGGACAGATCCAGGTCTATGCTTCCGTCCTCGTGATACAGCAGGGTCTCGCCTCCGTTCTCCATCACGCCGCCGCGGAACAGGATCGTATCCCCGCAGCGGACCTCCACGCCGGTCAGATACCTGCTCAGCTCGCTGTCCGGGCGCGCGTCCGGATCCTCCGTCACGGTATAGGGGCCGTAGGTCTTATCCCCGTACTGAAATTCCACCGACTTGTCCGCATGCACGGTAAAGCGCGCGGCCTCGCCCCGGAGCTTGCCGGAATAGACGGTCGTGTCCCCCTCCTGCGCGGGCGTCAGGATCGTGTCCTGATACAAAAACCCCACCCGCGCCGTCGTCACCGGATAGAGCACCGAAAATACCAAAATCATCACCACACCGCACACCAAAAGCGCGATCTGATACCGCCCCAGCCCCCTGAGCCGTTCCATAAGCCGCCTCCCTTTCATCCCGATCGCCAGTCCTGTCTGCTTCCATTATACATGCAGCCGGACCGATGTCAAGCCCGCAAGTCAGTGCGCCGTCCTGCGGAGCAGGCGTCCGTGCATGAGGATCATGAGGGCCAGCAGGGCGATTGGGCATCGAGAATTGGTCTAACGGCCCTGCGCAGAGCGCAGGGCCGTTTGGTGTTTCAGAAGTTCGCGTTCTGGTATTCTGTTGGGCTCATGCCGGTGAGTTTTTTGAAGGTGCCGGAGAAGTAGGTGATGTCTTTATAGCCCACGGCTTCGGCGACCTCGTAGACGCGGAGCTTTCCCTTCTTGAGAAGCGTCATGGCCTTCTGCATCCGGCAGCGCGTGAGATAGCTCCCCACCGTACAGTCGGTCTCCTTCTTGAACAGGTGGCTCAGGTGTCCCTCGCTCAGGCCAAGGCTTGCCGCCACCTGCCCTACGGACAGGCCGGGGTCCGCGCAGTTTCCTGCGATATAGTCCATCGCCTCCTGCACATAGCGGCTCTTGGCTCCCGCGCGGATCGCGGGAAGCTGCGCTTCCGGCTCCTTTTTCCGGCTGCTCAGCTTTTTCTGCAGCGCAAGCACCGCGTTTTCCAGATCTCCGTCATGAAACGGCTTGAGCAGAAAATCCACCGCTCCCAGCCGAAGGGCCGTCTGCGCATAGGTGAAGCTGTCATAGGCCGTGAGGATGATGATATACGCGTCGCATCCCGCCTCGCGCAGCTTCGCGATCATCTCGAGCCCGTCCATTTTCGGCATTTTGAGGTCCGTGATGATGAGCGACGGCCTGCATTTTTCCGCCTGCGCAATGCCATCCTCGCCGTTGGCCGCCTCGCCGACGACCACGCAGCCAAGGCTCTGCCAGTCCGTCGCCAGCACGATGCCTTTCCGGATCATTTCTTCGTCTTCCACGACCAGGACCCGCATCATTCCGCATCCCTCCTTCTGACCGGCAGTCTTGCCGTGATACAGGCGCCGGTCCCGTCCGTCCGGTTGTCCAGACGCAGGCCAAAGCGCTCGCCGTAATGTTTTTTGAGGATCGTATCCACATTAAAAAGCCCCAGATGCCGTGTCTGCTTCTCAGGCGGCCGGTATGGGCCGAGAAGCGCCTCGGGCAGCCCCGCGCCGTTGTCGCAGACGCGGATCTCGAGCGTTTCATCTTCCAGTTCTCTCGCTTCCACCGTGAGCTTTCCGTCCGGCACGCCGGAAAGACCGTGCAGGATCGCGTTTTCCGCCAGCGGCTGGAGCATCATCTTGGGGACCATGCACGAAAGCAGCGCCTCCGGCACGGTCTGCTCGTAGGTAAAGCTGTCGGACAAGCGGATGCGCTGGATCTCCACATACCGCCCGAGGATCTGCAGCTCCTTTTCCAGCGGCACAAACTCGTCCGGCGAGATGCAGAAGCGCAGGATGTCGGCCAGGTTCGTCGACATCAGCGCGACCTGCGGCACCTGATTGATCTTGCTGATCCACTTCATCGTGTCCAGCGTGTTGCACAGAAAGTGCGGGTTCAGCTGCGCCTGCAGCATCCGGATCTGCGCGTCGTTGAGCGCCTGCTGATTTTCCAGCAGCGCCTGCTGGTTGCGGCGCAGGGAGAGCACCATGCGGTTGAACTGCTGGGCAAGCTCGCTGAGCTCGTCGCGCCGGTCTTCCTCAATGGCGACCTGCACCTGCAGATCGTTCTGCCCGACCTGCGAGATCGCGTCATGGAGCCTTCCGATGGGCCGGAACATCTGCCGGCTGAGCTGCAGACTCAGGAAAATGCTCACCGCCACGCCGCCCAGCGCGCAGAGCGCGCTCACCGTATATAACAGGCGCAGCGTCCCGCGTGTAAACACCTGCGGCTGCTGCAGGACCAGATAGAGCCCCGTCACGCTGTCCTGCCGGGCGGTATAGAGAAAGTCGTCGGAAAATCCGGTCAGCGCCTTCCCGGCCAGAAGCTGCGACCGCAGCGCGCTGGCCAGCGTCTGGACCTGCGCCGGCTTGGTGCAGTAGATGCCGTGCCAGAAGCGGTCCATCACAAGCAGCTCGTTCTGCGCGCCCGCCATACCGTCGAGCGCCTCGCGCAGCTGCTGTTCGTACATGACCGCCACAAGAAAGCCAGCCGTTTTTCCGCTCACCGTCAGCCGCGCCGCGGCGCGCAGGACCGGCGCGTCCGGATCGGTCGGGTCTTCGCTCGCGCTGTAGACGAGCGTCCCGTTTTCGGCCTGCGCCGCTTCGTATAAGATCCCCCAGTCGGGGCTGAGCGCGTCTTCCCCGGGCGCAGCCTGCGTGGAGTATAGAAGCGTGCCGTCCGCGCTGTAGAGATCGAACCGCGCGGTGCTGCGCACCGCGGCCGTCGCGGTATAGAGACTGCTATAGACCTTGGCGCTGTCCTCCTGCGCGCCCGCGAGGGCCCGCGTGACGAGTCCGTCCCGCTGCAGACTTTCCGCCGCGGAGAGAATGCCATCCTGCATCGTGTTCAGTGCGTGGCAGGCGCTGCTCAGCTGCTGCTGCGCGTTCTGCTGCTGGTCGGCGGTCATGCGGAACCGGAAGATCTGCAGCAAAAGCGCCGAGCACAGAAGCAGCGGCGCGAGCGACACGGCAAGAAACGCCGCGTTCAGCCGCTGCCGGAAGGAATGGAAATGAAGCCGCTTCATGCGCCCGCCTCCGTTCCCAGATAAAATTCCCAGCTCATCAGCAGCGCTTCGCGGCTGCGGCTGGCCCAGCCGACGTCATAGTCAACCTGCGGGATCTGGCTCAGAGCCGGGAGCGTCCCCGTGCTTTCCAGATCCCCGCGCACCGAGCGGCGGCAGAAGCGCTCCTGCAGGAGCTTCTGCACGCTGAGGCTGACCGTGAAATCCACGAACAGCTTTGCGTTTTCCTCGTGCGGCGCGCCCTTCAGGATCGCGCAGCCGTCCGGTACGCAGCTCGTCCCGTCTGCCGGATAGACCATCACAAGCTCGTCGCCCGCGGCGATGCTGCGGCTGGCCGTCTCTTCGAGCGTCACGCCGACGACGGCCTGCCCGCCCGCGACGGCGGTCAGGACCGCGCCGGAGCTCTGCAGCTGCTTCCCATCAAGATTTTCGGCAAAGGCCTGCAGAATTTCATCCGTTTCGCCCGGAAGCGCGCAGAGCATCGTGACGAGCGCCGTATAGCTCGAGCCGGAGACCGACGGGTCGGCAAAGGCGATCTTTCCCGCAAGCTCCGGCCGGAGCAGATCGGCCCAGCCGGTGATCTCCTCCGCGCCGACAAGCTTGGGATTGTAGACAAAGACGAGCGGCAGCGACGAAAACGGCGTCCAGATATCGTCCTTCGCGCGGTACTGCGGCAGGATCGCGTCGGCATCCGCGCAGGTGTAGGGCGCAAACAGGTCCTGATACGATTCCAGGCTTTCCACGCCGCCGCCGAACATCACGTCCGCCTGCGGCGCGTCGGTCTTTGCCGCAAGCTGCTCGAGCAGCTCATTGGAGCCTCCCTCGACCACCGTGACCCATACGCCGGTCCGTGCCTCAAATTCCTTGACGATCGGCTGCCAGACCTCTTTTTTATGTGAGGTATATAGGATCAGCCGCTGCGATTCCTCCGGCGCATAGTCCGGCAGCGGCTCGGAGGCGGCGCAGCCGCACAGCAGTGCGAGCAGCAGCGCCAGAAGCAGCATCCGCCATTTTTTCATCGTTTCACCCTCCATCGGGGCAGTAATTTTGACCTAATTATAGCACACCGCTCCTGCTCTTTTCATCCATTTATCACAAGAATGTCAGAGGATTACAAGAAAACGCAGAATTGTCCCCTGTCCTTTTGTGCAAATAGCCGGTAAAATAGAGTTATCCAAACAGTGCCAGGCACTGCCCGGTGAAAAATTTTACAGGAGGAAACACACATGAAAAAGATTCTTGCATTTCTGCTTGCAGTTTCTATGATCCTGGCGATGGCCGCGTGCGCAGCCGCTCCGGCCCAGACCACCACGGAAACCGCGCAGACCGAACAGACGGAACAGACCCCCGCGGCAGAGCCCGCCGCAGAGGAGCCCGCTGCAGAGGAGCCCGCTTCCGAGCCCGCAGCTCCGGCTGAGGAAGAAAACCTCACCGAGACCCAGAAGATCATCAAGGAAGCCGAAGGCATGAGCCTCGAGGATCTGGCCAAGAAGGCCATCGAGGAATCCAACGGCAAGATGTTCTACGGCGTCGGCAACTCCAGCCGCGGCAAGAGCGCCCTGCCGCTGTTCATCGAGTACCTGCAGACCATCGACCCCAGCTACAGCATGGAGTTCGAGTGGCAGCAGCCCAAGAACAACAAGATCTTCGATCAGCTGACCGCTGACTCCCTGAAGGATACCGGCACGTTCGCCATGACCCTCATCCAGGACGGCAACCAGATCGAAAGCAAGATGGTCCAGACCGGCATCCTCGATACCTTCATCCCGAAGGATTGGGCAGACGCCAACGGCACCACGGCCGACGCTTACACCGGCTTCCTGCCGCTGCAGACCCTCAACAAGGTCTTTATGTACAACTGCACCGGCGACAAGACCTATGACAACTGCTGGGACTTCGTTGCCGAAGGCGAGCACGGCCTGTACATGGACATCGACTCTGAGATCGTCGGCAAGAACTTCCTGTACATGCTGACCCGTGACGACTACGCAGCTTGGATGAAGGAGTCCTTTGAGGCTCTGTCCGCTGACGAGCAGGCATACTTCCAGCCCACCATCACCGAGATGGAAGCGGACGCTGCCGACCTCGGCCTCGGCGCTGACGGCGCTTACGCTCTGGCCTGGATCAAGCTGTGGGTCGAAAGCTACAACGCCCAGACCGACGACGGCCCCATCTGCAACACCCTGGTCGACGCCTCCGCGAAGGATCAGTTCGGCCTTCTGGTCTACTCGAAGCTCCGCTCCGTCGAAGAGTCCAGCTCCGTCTCCGTCAACAACATCAAGGTCGCCGCTTATGAAGACGGCTATCAGGGTATCGGCGGCTACGGCTACTGCCACTACCTGTTTGTCACCGACAACTCCCCGCTGCCCTGGACTGCCTGCGCCTTTATCGCCTACATGACCTGCACCGCCGACGGCTTCTCTGCCTGGGGCAAGGACATGGGCGGCTACTCCTCCAACCCGACCGTTGCTGAGGAAACGGAAGCCAACTTCCATCACTCCATCGGCGGCATGGCCGAGGACGGCACCACCGTTGAGTTCGCAGCCAAGAACGACCGCGGCTACGAATGGTGGACCACCAACGGCAAGCTGGTCCTGGAAGATCCGGAATACTGCGCGGACGTGGCCTTCACCGTCGGCAGCTGGATCGAGATGCTGACCAAGTACTCCGCAGGCTAACCTGTCATTTCGCACCGTTTCCGGCGCCCCTGGATGCGCGCATCCAGGGGCGCCTTTCAAAAGCGCTGTTTCCTGGATCCTTTTTGTAGGGGCCGATGCCCGCATCGGCCCGTTCTGCCCCCATGCGGAGCCGTACGGATGGGCCGGTGCGGGCATCGGCCCCTACTGCAGGCAGCGTTTTCACGCCCCCTGATCTGTCCCTTCAAACCTGAGAAAAGAGGAGGAAGCCATGAGCAAACCAACCACCCTCCGCGCCAGCCGGACCACCATCGTCCTCAATAAGGTCAAGACCTTCTTTTCCAAGCCGCACAACGTCATTCTGCTTCTGCTTGGTATCGTTCTGACCTTCACCACCGTCGCGCCGATCGTCGCCATCGTGCAGGATACCTTCAAGATCCACGCCGGCACCATCGACGCCCACCTGACGGGGCAGGCCTCCGGCTATACCACGGTCAACTATATTGACCTCTTCACCAGCCGCATGGCGAAGACGAACCTCTGGACGCCGCTTCTCAATACCGTCCTGCTTGCCGTCGGCACCTGCGTCGTCTCCATTCTCTACGGCGGTCTGTTCGCATTCCTGATCACGAGGACCGACCTTGCCTGGAGAAAATATCTGAGTTCCATTTTCATTTTCCCGTACATCATGCCGCAGTGGACGCTCGCCGTCGTGTGGCAAAACCTGTTCAATTCCAACGCCGTTACCGGCACGTCCAACGGCCTGCTTGCCGCTCTGTTCGGCATCAACATGCCGATATGGTGGTGCAAGGGCCTGTTCCCGAGCCTGATGGTCCTTGGCCTGCACTACGCGCCGTTTGCCTATATCCTGATCGGCGGCATCTTCCGCAACATGGATGCGAACCTTGAGGAGGCTGCTACCATCCTCGATACCCCCAAATGGAAGACCATGTTCCGCATCACGCTCCCGATGGTCAAGCCCGCGATCCTGTCGACGATCCTGCTTGTCTTCGGCAGCGCCATGGGCTCGTATCCTGTGCCGCATTATCTGGGCCTGAGCACGCTGTCGACCAAGTATGTTTCGATGAACTCCAAATACACGGGCGAGGCGAGCATCCTTGCCATCATCATGATGGTCTTCGGCGTGGCGATCATGCTGCTCAACCAGCTGTCTCTCAGAAGCCGCAAAAACTACACCACTGTCACCGGCAAATCCGGCCAGATCTCCAAGATCACGCTCGGGAAATACGGCAGGTACATCATTGCCATCATCCTGGTCATCTTCACGTTCTTCACGAGCATTTTCCCCATCATCTCGTTCGCCTTTGAGACCTTCCTGCCGAACCCGGGCGACTATTCCTTCCTCTATACGGGCGACGCCTCGAACCTCACGACCAAGTGGTGGCTCACGAGCGAGAACGTCACCGAAAACGGCATGTACGGCCAGAAGGGCATCTTGTACAACGAGACCATCTGGCGGGCCTTCAAGGGCACGATCCTCGTCTCCGTCGCCTGCGCGCTGCTGGCCGGCACCATCGGCACGATGATCGGCTACGCCGTCTCCAAAAACCGCCGCAGCCGCTGGGCCAACTACGTCAACTCCGTGGCCTTCCTGCCCTACCTCATGCCGTCCATCGCCGTCGGCGTCGCATTTTTCATCCTGTTCTCCACCGAGAAGCTCAACCTCTTCAACACCTACACGCTGCTGATCATCGTGGGCACGGTCAAATATATCCCGTTTGCCAGCAGAAGCTCGCTCAACTCCATGCTGCAGCTCTCCGGCGAGATCGAAGAGGCTGCCATCATCCAGGATATCCCCTGGATCCAGCGCATGACGCGGATCATCATCCCGATCCAGAAGTCCTCGATCATCTCGGGCTTCCTGCTTCCGTTCATGACCTGCCTGCGCGAGCTGTCTTTGTTCATGCTGCTGTGTGTGCAGGGCTTCATCCTCTCGACCACACTCGATTACTTCGATGAGATGGGCCTGTACGCCTTCTCCAGCGGCATCAACCTGATTCTGATCATCACGATCCTCATCTGCAACACTCTGGTGAACAAGATCACCGGAGCAAGCCTTGACAAGGGAATAGGAGGTTAAGCACATGCCTGAAATCAAACTCGAACACGTCACCAAGCGCTGGGCCAAGTTCTACGCTGTGGAAGACCTGAACCTTACCATTGAGAATAACGCGTTCGTCACGCTGCTCGGCCCCTCCGGCTGCGGCAAGACCACGACGCTCCGCATGATCGCGGGTCTGGAGACCCCGACGTCGGGCCGCATCACGATCGGCGACAAGGTCGTCTTCGACAGCGACCTCGGCATCAACGTCCCGGCCAACAAGCGCAAGGTCGGCTTCCTGTTCCAGAACTATGCGCTCTGGCCCAACATGACGGTCTACCAGAACATCTCCTTTGGTCTCTCCAACATCAAAGAGGAGCTCCCGAAGATCGACTTCGAGGCCAAAAATGCCGCGCGTCTGGCTCAGATCCTCCAGACTCCGTCCGATGTGACCGCTGTCCTGGACGAGTGCCGCGACAAGGACGGCAAGCTGGAAGAAAAGAAGGCCGTCCTCAAGCTCATCGACGCCTTTACGCTCTCGCAGTACACGGCGAAGAAGCTCTTCGGCTATCATCTGGAGAACGGGGCCGACTGCGCCGCCGCGATCGCCGCACTGCAGGCAAAGGTCGACGCAGCCCATAAGGCCGCGAAGGACGCGGGCTGCACGCTGGACGAGGAGTTCCGCTTCTGCAGGGACGGCAGCGTCGTCAAGCAGACGAGAAAGCTCACGAAGGAGGAGATCGACCTCTCCGTCCGCCGCGTCAGCCGCATCGTCAAGATCGGCATGTTCATGGACCGGTATCCGGCCGAGCTCTCCGGCGGCCAGCAGCAGCGTGTCGCCATCGCAAGAACGCTCGCGCCGGAGCCCACGGTTTTGTTCATGGACGAACCGCTGTCGAACCTCGACGCGAAGCTGCGGCTCGAGATGCGCTATGAGCTGCAGCGTCTGCACGTGGAGACCGGCTCGACCTTCGTCTACGTCACGCACGACCAGATGGAGGCCATGACGCTCGCCACGCAGATCTGCCTCATCAATAACGGCGTTCTGCAGCAGTATGAAGCGCCGCTGGATGTCTATCATCACCCGGCGAATCTCTTTGTCGCCGACTTCGTCGGCAACCCGTCCATCAACTTTGTCGAAGCCAAGGGCAAGCAGGCGGCCGACGGCTCGCTGACCCTCACGGTCCTCGGTGGGCTGACAGCCAGATTCTGCCCGGCAAAGGCGCTCGAGCTTTCCAAGTGGTTCGCAGACCGCGACGCAGCTGCCGCCAAGAAAGCCGCCGACATCAAGGAGAAGGCCGCGCAGAAGGGCTACGTCGAAAAGGGCAACAAGGATGAGGTCTTCCGCTATCATATCGCAAAGGTCGACGAGGAAGACGACTCCCTTGCGGAGCTTCCCGAGATCACGAACGAAGATTTTGTCCTCGGCATCCGCCCGGAGTTCCTCGACATCGCGGACGAAGGGAACCTCCGCGGCGAGATCTACGGCGCCATGCCCACCGGCATGGAGTCGACGATCAAGGTCCGCGTAGGCGGCTTCCTGCTGACCGGCGTCGTCTTCGGCAGCTCGCTCTTTACCATCGGCACCGAGGTCCCGCTCTCCGTTACCGGTGACCAGATCATGCTCTTTGACCGCAAGTCCGGCCAGTGCATCACCTCTGGCACCCTGAATTTCTGATCCAACCGCAAACCGGCCGATGCACCTGCATCGGCCGGTTTTCTTGGAGCCCCACCTGGACACTATGCACAATAAGGAGGCAATTCCATGGACCTTTCCCGCTCCCGTTTTTCCGAATGGCTGGCGCAGCCGCTGCTGGACACCGATCTGAAAGAAGAACTGCTGGAAATGGCCGACAGCCCGCAGAAGATCGAAGACGCCTTTGGCTGCGAGCTGCAGTTCGGCACCGGCGGCCTGCGCGGCATTCTCGGCGCGGGCACGAACCGCATGAACATCCACGTCGTCCGCCGCGCCGCGCAGGCCACGGCGGACGTTCTGAACGCTGCCGGTCTTCCCCGGCGCGCTGTCATCGGCTATGACAGCCGCATCGGCAGCGAGCGCTTTGCCCGGGAGACCGCCTGCGTGCTGGCCGCGAACGGCATTGAGACGTATCTCTACCCGCGGCTCGAGCCCGTCCCGGCGCTGAGCTTTGCCGTGCGGACGCTTTCCTGCGGCGCCGGCATCTGCATCACCGCCAGCCACAATCCCGCGCAGTACAACGGCTTCAAGGTCTACGGCCCGGACGGCTGCCAGCTGACGCCCGGCCGAGCTGCGCAGATCGCGGAAAAGCTGCAGTCACACTCGTACTTTGACGGGCGCAAGACGGAAAGCTTTGCTTCGCTTCTCGCCGCAGGCCGGATCCGCTGGATCCCGGACGCCGTTCTGGACGCGTTCGTCGACGCGGTCCTCGCCCTGCGCATGGGCAGCGGCGCGCTTTCGGACCTCAGCGTCGTCTATACGCCGCTCCACGGCTCCGGCCTGGAGTGCGTGGAAAAGCTGCTCGGAAAACTTGGCGTCGGACGGCTGACGCTCGTCGAGGCGCAGAAGGACCCGGACGGTCATTTCCCGACCTGCCAGTATCCCAACCCCGAGATCCCCGAGGCCATGGCGCTCGGCCTTGCTTGCTGCGGGCGCGTGCATCCCGATCTTCTGATCGGCACGGACCCGGACTGCGACCGCTGCGGCGTGGCCGTCCCGGACCAAACGGGTGGATACCGCCTGCTCACGGGCAAGGAGATCGGCGTGCTCCTGCTCGACTATCTCTGCAAACGGCGGCTGCAGAACGGCGCCATGCCGGAAAACCCCGTCGCCGTCACGACCATCGTCTCGACCGATATGGCCGACGCCGTGGCGCGGAAATACGGTGTGGAACTGCGCCGCACGCTCACGGGCTTCAAGTTCATCGGCGAGCAGATCGGCCTTCTCGAGCGGGAGGGGCATCCGGAGCGCTTCGTGTTCGGGTTCGAGGAAAGCTACGGCTATCTCTCTGGCACGCATGTACGCGATAAGGACGGCGTGAACGCCGTCCTCCTCGTCTGTGAGGCGGCGGACTGGTATCGCAGGCGCGGCATGACGCTGTCGGACGCCATGGACGCGCTCTACCGCGAGTTCGGCTATTACGCGTGCGCGCAGAAAAGCGTTTGCTTCTCAGGCGCGCACGCCATGCAGGAGATGGCGGCCCGGATGGCCCGTCTGCGGGAAGACCTGCCCAAGACCATCGCCGGCTTCCGCGTCGCCGGCGTCACGGACTACCTGACGCAGCAGACCGGCCTGCCGTGCGCCGACGTCCTCGAATTCCGCCTGGAGCCCCGTGCCAAGCTCATCCTCCGCCCCTCCGGCACCGAACCCAAACTCAAATGCTACCTCACCGCCCCCGCCCCCTCCGCCTCCGCCGCAAAGCCCCTCCTCTCCGCACTGGAGCAAGGCTGCTCGGCCCTGCTGAAAGGGCCGTCCGACGCATAGTGTGCAGCAGAAAAACCGCAAAAAGATTCCCGTCCGCAAAGAAAACCAGCACCGGCCCACGCACGAACCCCGTCGCGCCCAGGCCGGTGCTGGTTTTTATTCGGAATGGATAAAAGCAAAACTCCGCATCTTTCGATGCGGAGTTTGGTGGGGGAAGGTGGATTCGAACCACCGAAGTCATTGACAGCAGATTTACAGTCTGTCCCCTTTGGCCACTCGGGAATTCCCCCATATTCACTTTGCTGTACTCATTTTGAAACCCAGCGAAGCGGTTTCAAAATGAAGAGGAGAAAGGCGATTGCGGATATGGAGCTTTTCGCTTCTGCGGAAAGCGGAATGGAGCAAGCGTCTTTCGACGGTGGAGCTGGTAGACAGATTCGAACCCCCGACCTGCTGATTACAAAGAGTAGAAAAATTCTGAAAATATCGTTTTCCGGACATTTTTGACCGTTTCCGCTGGAACCAGAATACTCTTTCGTGCCCATGTTTCCACTGCTTCCGTCCGCTCGTTTCCGCGTGTGGGTCACGGTGTGGGTCAGCCGTTTTTGCGAGTCCACCGTGTAAAGACGCCTCCAAAGGCCGTCACATTGGATAACATATTCCTTGTCTGCATCGAATTTTGGCTTTTCGGGCACATACCACGCGCAAAAACTGCGCCGCAGTAATCAAAGATTACAGAAAATTTAAAGCAAGGTTATCTCAAAATCATTTGCGGCAATGTGTTCGTCACAGAAATCGCGCAGTTCCATGATTCCCGCCTCGGAGGTCTCCCAAACGGTTTCAAGGTCGATGTTGCCATATTCATGCGCGACAACATTCCGCATACCCCGGATAGCGCGCCAGGGGATACTGGTATGCAAGCTGATAAATTCCGGAGACAGATGCTTTACAAGCTCGCCAATCTGCATCAAGCAGAGCGCAATCGCGTTGCGATAGGTCGGATTTGTGCAGAAGGTGTGATAATCCTGCGCATACTCAGTATGCGTAAACATGATGTCATTACAATAACCCTGAATTTTCTCAAGGATCTGCGTGTCACGACTTTGTGCGGTCATATAAAACAATTTCCTCCCCAGCAATTTGATCCAGAAACCGTTGATCCAGACTGCCTGTTGTCAGCAAATCCAAATCTTTTCCAAGGCTGTCTTCGAGATCGCTGTAGAGCGCGCCCAAAGCGAACATACCGCGAAGGTTTCCCTTGTCGACGCGCAGATCGACATCACTGTTTTTTGTGGCCTCGCCTCTTGCGTAAGAGCCAAACAGATAAATACGCTCCACGCCGTGCCGCGCGGCAATCGGCGCAATGATCGCGCGCAGATCACCGACAGAATAAATCTGATCCCGCATAAACAAGAACCTCCCTCCACAAATAGCAGAATCTCTATGGTTAGAGTATACACCAAATTACTGATGGTTACAAGTTATAGAAACGCACATTTGACAAAAGGAAACCCATACCGAACACGCCGCTGCCGATCAAGGCGGCGGTTATTTTTTATACTGCCGAGAAATTTTTTCAAAACAGGCTGTTCAAAACGCGATTTTCTGTCGGATTAAATAGAAGGACTTTTTCGGAGGAACGCGAACAGGCAACGCAGGCGCGGAAATGTAAATGATCTGTGAATTTTCTCGAAAAGGCTTCTAAAAATCGCGTTCCCGTGGCCTATGCAGTGAGGGGATTTTTTTCGGTGAGACACCGCTCAAAACGCAAAAATCTGTCGGATCAAATAGAGGGCGTTATTGCTGGACGTAAAATATCTTCCCCTCTGAATAAGAAAATTTGCGAAGGAGGGTAACAAAAACGGCTTTTAGTGTCGGATTAAATAGCGAGATGTTTTGACCGGCGAAAAAATTTCCGAATTTTTTGAAAACAGGCTGTCAAAACTGCGATTTTTATCCCTACTAGTAATGAGAGGATTTTTTGCGACAACCAAAATTTTCTCGTACAAACGTCGCAAAAGTTGTGCAATTAAAGGTGCGAAGAAAATCTTTTGAAAAAAGTTTGGTACAAAATCCCTCTGAATACGGATAAAGGGTAGGAGGTGTTTTTTCAGAAAGACGAAATCAATCGAGAATAGTAATTACAAACAAAGGAGGACAACATGAAAGAATCAAACTACAAGAGCTACGACGAACTGCCGCTGTTCCTGAACGCGGTGACGGTGGCAAAGATGCTGGGCATTGCGCCGTCCAGTAGCTACGAACTGATGCACGAAAAAGATTTCCCCGCGCTGCGGATCGGGAATCGGATCGTCGTTCCGAAAGAAGCGTTCATCCGCTGGGTAGAGCAGCACACGGGAGGGGCAGAGTGAAGCGCAGTCTCTGGCCGACACGCGATTCGGTCAAGGACTACTTCCCACTGCCGAAGGAGATTTTCTCGCTGGGTCTGAGCGCAGCGGAAATCGCGATCTACGCCTACCTGCTGTTCTGCGAGGATCGCCAGACGTTCAAGTGCTGGCCGAGCTATCGAAAAATCAGTGAAGCGGTTGGGTTGAGTCCGAACACGATCCGCAAACACATCCGGTCGCTCGAAGAACGCAGTCTGCTCATCACAGAGCCGACGTTGGTCACAACGAAAGATGGGAAAGCGCGCAACGGCAATCTGCTCTTCACCATCCGACCGATTCAAGCGGCGCTCCAGCAGGACTATGACCGGCAAATGCAGAAGCTGGACGAGAATGCCGCAAGGAGGAAATATGCCGATTTCGTTAAAAACACAGGTTGAATGCACAGCCAAAACGCCAATCTCAGCCCGTCGCGCCCGTGTCGGCGGTTTGTGCGGCTTTCGCGGCGCAGCTGAGCGCGTACCCGCCGGAAGCCACAAAACCGGACGTTGCGCCGGTGTGCGGGAGCTTTACGGGAACGGCAGGCACAGAAGGAAACCGCCTGCAGGCGGCTTTCGGCAGAGGGAGAAGCCGCAAGCGGCGAAGCAGGACAAAGCCGCGGGGTCGTGCGCGCCCCGCGGCGGTCACATCTGCCCGCCGTGCGGGCAGTTTCGGGGATTTGCGAGGGGGTTCCTAAAGCAGCGAAAAACAGCCCTAGGGCGTTGCAGAATGAAAAAAGTCCGTTGTTTCAAGGAAAACAGCGGGGTTCCAACGAAATTTACGAGGTGAACACAGAAAAATGGTCAAAGGAAAAACAAAATTCGCGCTCTGGATCACACCGGAGTGCAAGAAGCTTATTGACGCCTGTTATACGGACGATCAATGCCAGAGCCGCGGCGAGTACATTGAAAAAGCGATCTGGTTTTATTCTGGATTTTTATACGCGGAAAAAGCTGACCGTTATCTTCCAAAAGCCTTGCAGCAGATACTCGCCGGAACGCTGGACCGATTTGCAGAGCGCATCGGACGGCAGCTTTTCAAGCTGGCAGTTGAGCAAAATGTCAACAATCATATCCTCGCTTCGGACACAGACATTGATGCGCGGAGCTATCAGAAAATGCGCGGACTTAGTATGGATGAAGTCAAAAGAACGAACGGGAAAATCGATTTTGAGGACGCATTGTTGAGCGAAAGGGGCGTGTGAAAATGTCAAAGCTGATTCAGAAAGCCGGTTTTTTGAACACAAAACGTGCCGGTCGTTACATGAATTATATCGCCACGCGCGACGGCGTGGAGTTTCTGGACAAAAACGCGGACAGCGTCTATATGCGCTACATTGCTACGAGACCTCGCGCGGAAAAGCATGGCGAACACGGCTTATTTGGAGCCGAGGACGCCGTTGATCTGGAAAAAGCGATGCAGGAGCTTCAGGCGCATGAGGGCAACGTCTGGACGATTATTTACTCGTTGCGCCGCGAGGATGCTGCGCGGCTTGGCTACGACAACGCCGCAAGTTGGCGGGCGCTGCTGCGTTCCAAACAGGCGGATTTTGCGGAAGCCATGCAGATTCCGCCGTCGCAGCTTCAGTGGTATGCCGCGTTTCATGACGAAGGCGATCATCCGCACATTCACATGATGCTCTGGTCAGATGACCCGAAATACGGATTTCTGCGCAAAGACAAGCTGCTGCATTTGCAGTCTGCTTTGACGAACATGATCTATGCGGACGAGCTGAACGAAGTTTACATCAAAAAAGATATTGCCTATAAAGACGTGACCGGAGCGGCACGGGAAACCATGCGCAGAATTGTTGACCAGCTAGAAACCGTTGAAAATCCGCCGGAATCGATTCGGCAAAAGCTCATGGAGCTTGCGCTGGAACTGCGCACGGTCAACGGCAAAAAGCAGTATGGCTATCTCAAAAAGCCGCTGAAAGACAAAGCGGATTCTATCGTGGACGAACTCGAAAAGTTGCCTGAGGTTGCTGCGTATTATGCCGCCTGGAACAGCCCGCGCGATACGCTGGAGGGCTACTATAAAAATCGTCCCCGTCAGCACAATTCGCTATCCCAGCAAAAAGAGTTCCGTGCTATCAAGAACGCCATCATTCAGGAAGCGGAGCGTTTGCGGCAGCAGATGGAACAGAAATCTTCGCAGGATGAAGAACCTTCTACGGAGAAAACTTCTACGGAAGCTTCTGCAAATCCGACGCTTGCAGATGAAAATACTTCGTCCCCAACCTCTCATTCTGCGCGGCTTCCAACCGAATATCTTCTGAATTCAACTGTCCGTCTGTTTTACCAGATGGGGCAGATTTTCCGAGAGAATGCCGTGCCTCCCGGCAATCCAATGGGCATCCGCATCAACTCCAAACGCCGCAAAAAACTCATGCAGAAACGGCTGGCAATGGGTTATAAGCAGGATGACCATGAGCAGGCGCAGGGATATGAGCAAAATCTATAATCGAAGAAACGAAGGGAAAAGACAGAATAGCAATTTTAACGTATCGATCTCGATTCGAATGACTATGTCCTGCCGAATGTCTGTTTTGCAGCCCGGACAAAACAGGGAAGCAGTGGGTTTTCATTTTCCGTCCGATATCGGGAGGTGTTACGTTCAAACGTTCAAGTCTCATTCTCGAAGGTGCTTTGCCAGCAAAAACACCGCTGGTTTTGCAGCAGAACGCAGCTTGAAAAGCAAACGCTAGTCAAAAGCCGCTATAGAATGAAATTCGGTTAAAGCGCTTTTCTATTATAGGCGTTTCTCAAAATTTCCACAGATACGAACGTTTTCGTCCGAAATAATAAAGGCCTGCGCGTCAATCGTGTGAATTAAATCTACGAACGCATTGTATTCATATTTATTGATGCAAGTGACCAGAATATGTGTTTCCTCTTTTGTAAAAGCTCCGATACCTGTCCATTCAGTCACACCACGCCCGGTTCGTTCCATAATGACCCGGTCCACACCGCAGTGCTTCGTGAAAATCATCAGTCTCAAATTGATATTCTGGTAATGTGTACGATCCAGTGTCAAGGTAAATACAAACAGATAGATAATAGAATAGACAAACGTCTCAAAACGGAAGCTTAGGAGTAATAAAAGATAAATAACGGCGTTTACGCCCAAAGAAATACTGCCAACGCTTTTCGCTCGCATGCGTTTAACCGCCCACACGCCAAGGATATCCTCACCGCCAGCGCTTCCGCCTGTCGTCAGAATCTGTCCGATGCCGAAACCGGAAAGCAAACCGCCAAGAAGAACGGAAACCAGCTCATCTTCAATCTGGGCTGTCGTAGTCGGAATCAGGCGCAGAAACAGCGCAAGCGACACAACACCAAGAATTGTTTTATACAAAAATGATTTTCCAATGTCATGCCACGCAATCCAAAATAGCGGAATATTAAGCAGTATGTAGACAATGCTGATTAACTGCTCTGCATTCAGTCTGAGTGCCCGTGCCACCGGAATACAGATCAGCTGCGCCGCGCCGATAGCCCCTCCGCTGAATAAGCCGAACGGAACAACAAAAACATTAAATCCCACAGCATAAAGAAGGCTGCCGGTCAGAATTCTCAAAACTAGGAAGAAATTCTTTTTATTCATAATAATACCCCACATAAAATAGCGCAAATTTCTAATTACATTATATCATGCTGCTTTTGTAATTGCGGTTACAATTATTTCGTAAACCGGGAAACATACAAACCCGCGCCGATGCAAGGATACCCCATTTGCCCAAGGACAATCGGGAAGGAACCCAAACCGGTTCCGACATCCACAGTTTTCAGCATTTTATCCTCACATGCCGGAAGTGTATCTGAAAACACATCTTTCCACGCAGCAAGGAGCGTTGTGTCGGAAAGCTCTGCCCAGACACTCTCACTGTATGCTTTTGATTCATAGGCAGCAACCGGTGACATTCAATAGCAAAACTTCCGCAAATCAATCCGCTCAAATTTGTCGCAATCAGCGTTCATACACGGAAGAACTGCATTGCGCAGCGCATGTCTCACAATGCCGCTCCATAATACGTCATATTCACGCATCTCCTTTTTTCTTATTCGCCCAAAAATGATTCCAATTTTTTAAGTACGAAATCACGGCGACATTTTCTCTGATGAGCCAAGATGCTCATTCTACCATAGCACTTACAACCCAAGTCAATTTCACTTATAGACAAACACACGCAATATTAATGCCCCGATTTCATTTCTGGAGATCCTGCGCCAACCGAAGCCCGCCCTAGCCTTGCAGAAAAAGCAGCTTGCAAATCCAAAATCTGCAAGCTGCTTTTATATTTTATCTATAGAGCGCCCCCGCATATTGTCACGAATAATTTGGACTCTTAAACGGTGCAGTTTCTGTCTAGGGTGTATCTGAAAACTCCCAATGTGACCGGCAGCGAGAAATTTTTGCGCTGAGCAAGACATTTTTTCGCAGGAATACTGACGTATTTCAAGGAAAAATGGTGCAGCGCAGCGTGAAAAGGTCCGCTGTCCGGGTGCGTTGGGAGTTTTCAGATACACCCTAGCAGCACTACGATAATCTTTTATTAAAAGCTCATAATCAGCTTTTCATCAAGCCTTTTGAGGATTTCGCACGCTAGCTTTACTGCGTTGTCAAAATCCGCATAGGCCGAAATTCCATAATGCGTATGAGCATAGCGAACCGGAACACCAATCACGATCACGGGTACGGCTTTCTCGGTCAGATGGATTGCAGCGCCGTTTGTCGAGCCAGCACTCCGAACGGCATCCTGCACCGGTATGCCGAGTTCTTCCGCCAGGTCAAGCGCGTATCTTTGGTAGCGTGGATTTGTTATCATTCTGGCATCAATGTGACGCAGCATCGGACCGTGCTTAATAGCAGTCTGGATCATATACGGTTCAACACAAGTATCATCCGCCGGGCAGCCTTCAAAGACGATTGCAATATCCGGTTTGATGACCTGTGATGTCACGGTTGCACCGCGCACACCAACTTCTTCCTGCGCAGCGCAGGCACCGACGATATCAACATTCAATTCCTGCCCAGCCAACGTGTGCATCGTCTTGAGAATGGCCGCGCAGCCCAGACGGCAGTCAAAGCTCTTACCGACCATCAGATCTGTTGTTTCCGAGTACGAGAAGGTGACATCAGGAACAACAGGCTCTCCGATTCTCACGCCGAATTTTTCAATAGCTTCTTCTCTGGAAACCGCACCAACATCTACCGTAATATCTTTCATCTCCAGTGGAGCCTTACGCTCCTGCCCGGTCATAAAATGAGGCGGCTTGCTGGCGGTAATACCCGGGATATATTCTCCAAATTTGTTACGAACCCAGACCTTATGTGCCGGAATGTTGTGGTTGACCCAACCGCCGATCTGAATAATACGGAGTGTTCCGTTCGGGCAGATGGCCTGTACCATGAATCCGACCTCGTCGCTATGGGCGTCAAGCTGAACAACAGGACGCTTACCGTTGTTTTCTTTTCGACGAATATAGAGATTGCGCATATGATCTTCTGTGATCTCGCCAAGTCCTTCTGCATAGGGTCGGATCACTGCCACTACTTCATCTTCAAAGCCGGATGTACCATTTGCGTCCGAGATTGCTGCAATCATTTCCAGCGTCGTTTTTTTGTCCATTGTAATACCTCTTTACGTAAAGAACACAACAAACGTGACGCCGATGATGACCGGAATCAACATAAGTAAGCGCTTGAGGACATACTTGTGCATATTGATTTACCTCCTGTTTCCTCCTAAAGGACTGGCTTCATAGGCCAATGCAAAACAGGTTTTCCTGTTTCTTGTGACATAGTATAGTGTAAATTGTGCAAAATTGTCAACAATTTATTTGTGAAGTTAACATAGAAAAAATACTTCCATTTTTGTTAACCTTCCACTATAATAGTATTACAATATACGCGTAGTTTGCCTATAGATGTTGCATTTTTTAAAATTCAGGAGGACACGACGATGAAAAAATAGGTGGAATGTTTTATTACGAACCTTGTAAGGTCGCGGAGAACGGATATTTTGAGCGAGTTTGTCCGCCAGACGGGGATTTGGCATTTACGATGTCTGGCCGCTGCGGCCTGTATTACTGTCTGGAAGACATTATGCTGCACGATACGCGCAGGGTCGCATATGTTCCGATGTATACCTGTGAGACGGTTCTTGGCTCCTATGAAAAAGCCGGCTATCAGCTGAAATTCTACGATATCGATGAAAATCTGCGCAGTGTGTTTGACCCGGCGGCGCTCGACGAGATCAGCGTGCTGTCGCTTTGCGACTATTATGGTTTCTGCAACTATGACCATGCGTTCATTCAGGCCTGTAAAGATCGCGGCATCGTGATTCTGGAGGACGTGACGCATTCCATGCTTTCCGCTGATGGAATCGATCCGCTCTGCGATTACTTTGCCGGGAGCTTCCGCAAATGGATGGGCATTGCGTGCGGCGGTATTGCCGTCAAGCGAAACGGGAAATTTGCAAAACCGCTTCTGCCGGTGGATCCCACGCACCTTCGCCAGCGGGAAGCTGCCATTGAAACAGCGGAGTCGGATGTATTCTGGGAGGGAGAAATGCGCCTTCGCCAGATGTTCGACAGTTTTGTCGGCGATGAACGTTCGGAGTATATTCTGCGGCACGCGGATTTTGACGCGATCTGCGCGGCAAGAAGAGCAAACTTCGGCGCGATTTTAAACGGAATGCCAAAGGAGCTTCACGGCATTCGGTCCGTGTTCCCGGTCCTGACAGAGGCGACGGTTCCGAGCCATTTCTGCCTGTATGCGGAGCGTCGAGACGAGCTCCAGGCATTTTTGGCCGAGCGCCAGATCCGCTCTACCGTTTACTGGCCGGTCGGTCCTATGGTGCATCCGGAGGGACATCCGTCTGTCGAGTATATTTACGATCACATTGTTTCCGTTCCCTGCGACCAGCGCTATCAGCCTTCGGATATGCAGCGTGTTGCAGAAGCGTTTGTCGCCTATTCTGAAAATTTTGGAAGGTGAGTATGCAGAAACAACGTAAAACGACAAAAGCAACCACGTCAGAGCTAATTTTGGAGGCGCTGCGTGAACAAATCATCAACGGAACGCTTGTACCGCAGGAAAAGCTGGTGGAAGCAGAGATCGCGCAGCAGTTCGGAACCAGCCGCGGACCGGTCCGTGACGCGCTCAAGCAGCTTGCCGTGGAGGGGATGGTGGATTATCAGCCCAACAAAGGCTGCTCGGTCGCGCTGCTCTCGCCGGAAGATGCGTATGAGGTGTTTTTTCTGAGAGGCAGCCTTGAAAAGCTGGCGATCCAGAAGAGCAACTGCCATGTCAGCGACTATGGCCTTCTCATCATGGAGACAAGCATTGAAGAATTTCGAATTGCAGATGAAGCAGGGAATTTGATGCAGGCGGTCCGCGCTGATGAAAAATTTCATCAGCAAATTGTCCAGTCTGCACAGATCGACAGGCTGACCAAGATGTGGGAACTTTTAAGCCCGCTCAACGGTGCGATGTTCCTTTCCGTGCGAAACGCCAACCGATTCGGCAATCAGATCAGCGACTCTGAAACGCTGGCCAGAGGCGGAACAGCCCTGGGATCGCACAGACTTCTGTTGGAAGCGGTCCGAAAGAATGATTTACAGGAAGCCTGCAAGCAGCTGGATCTGCATTATGAAAAGACCGGCGAACGCGTTTACCGGCTCTCTTTGCTGCAAGAAAAAGCACCGTTTTAACCGTCCTAAGTTTTCTTAAAAATTGTATTTCGATATCTGAAATGGCGTAAAAACTGCGCCGCAGTAAACAAAGAAGTAGGAATTTCCGGTACGCGCGAAAGCGGCTGAAAAATATTCCGATCTTCCGAAAAAATCAGTAGACTTTGTGCCTGTTCTGTGGTAGTTGTTTGTGCTACCAAAGAAAAGGAGGCACGAACATGACAAAGAAACGGGCAAACGGTGAAGGCAACATCCGCAAGCGCAAGGATGGACGCTGGGAAGGACGATACACAGCCGGATATGACGAAACGACCGGCAAGCGGCTGATTAAGAACGTCCTTGGCAAGACACAGGCAGAAGTGAAAGAAAAGCTCGCCAGAGCGATCACCGAAGCGGAAACGCTTGACACTCGTCGGTCGGACGAATATACGCTCGGCACATGGCTGCAAACGTGGTACGAGCTATACGCAAAGCTGACCGGACGCGACCTGCAATGGCTGTACAAGGATTTACAGGAGCATGGTCGGCTAAGAGAAGCGCAGAAAGGGAAGCAGCCCGGACTGAGCGATTCGACAATTCGTGGCATCCACACGATGCTCCATAACGCCCTTGACCGTGCGGTCAAAGAACGGCTGATCGTGCGCAATCCGGCAGATGACTGCGTACCGCCGAAAATTCCAAAGCATGAAATGAAGATCCTGCCGCCGGAGCAGATCAAGTCCTACCTGACCGCTGCTGACCAGCGCGGCGTCCTGCCGATGTTCTATCTCGAACTCATCAGCGGTCTGCGCAAGGGCGAGTTGGTGGCGCTCCAATGGTCGGACTTGGACATTGAAAACAAAACGATTTCCGTCAGCAAGCAGGCAGGGCGAAACAACGCAGGCGAACCGGACATCACCCGCCCAAAAACGGAAAACTCTATCCGCAAAATCTCCATCCCACAGGACGCCGTCGATCTGCTGATCGCAGAACACCAGAAGCACCCAAGTAGTCCGTGGATGTTCCCATCACCAAAAACAGGCGAGATGTACCATCCGGATTCTGTGGTCAACATCCACAAGAAAATCCTGAAAGATGCGGGGCTGGAATACCTGAGATTTCATGACTTGAGACACACATTCGCGACCTTGGCACTACAAAACGGCGTGGATGTGAAAACTGTATCGAGTATGCTCGGTCACTTTGATGCAGGCTTCACACTGCGCACCTACACCCACGTCACACGGCAGATGCAGGAAAGCGCAGCCGAAAAGATGGGCAATTTCATGGCACAAGTGATGTGAACAAGCAGTCAAAAAACGCAGAGCGTCGGAGAGAATGACACAATCATCCGCTCCGACGCTCTTTGGACATTTCGCCGTGTGGGTCACGGTGTGGGTCAAGCCGGATTTCACAGGTTTTCACGAAGTGCGTTCCCTAAAATGGTATATACATTTATAGGAAAAATTCTGCTGGGTTGATGCCTGAAAAACACCACTTTTCTACAAAATCAGAAATCCGAAAATAGTTGCAAAAACGCCTGATATTCAAAGAATATCAGGCGTTTTGGTGGGGGAAGGTGGATTCGAACCACCGAAGTCATTGACAGCAGATTTACAGTCTGTCCCCTTTGGCCACTCGGGAATTCCCCCATATTCAGGATGCTGTGTTGCGGTAAAATGGAGCTGGTAGACGGATTCGAACCCCCGACCTGCTGATTACAAATCAGCTGCTCTACCGGCTGAGCTATACCAGCAACTCAAACAGCAAGGCTGATTATAGACGAAGAGCGCCAAAAAGTCAAGAACTTTTTGAAAAAACGCGGAATATTTTTTCGGGCGGGGCGGCGCGCCGTATTTGCACTTCCTGCAGTTTGTGCTATACTGATAAAAAAGGAGGGATCCGCTATGAAGATCACATTTGTCGGCGCGGCGCACGAGGTCACCGGCAGCTGCACGCTGCTGGAACTGGGCGGCGAGAGCTACCTGATTGACCGCGGCATGGAGCAGGGTGTGGACGTCTATGAAAACATTCCCCTGCCCGTGGCTGCGAAGGACGTCGCCGCCGTCTTTCTGACGCACGCGCACATCGACCACGCGGGGCTGCTGCCGCAGCTGTACAAGGATGGCTTCCGGGGCCGGATCTACGCCACGCCCGCGACCTGCGCGCTGGCGGACGTCATGCTGCGCGACTCGGCCAACATCCAGGAATCTGAAGCCGCCTGGAAAACGCGCAAGGCCGAGCGCGCGGGCGAGCCGCCGGTCGTGCCGCTGTACACGGTGGACGATGCGAAGGGCGCGGCCTCGCTCTTCCGCCCCTGCCGGTACGGCCAGATCGTGCCGATCGCGGAGGGGATGCGTGTCCGGTTCTCCGACATCGGGCATCTGCTGGGCTCGGCCTGCATCGAGTTCTGGCTGCAGGAGGGCGGCATAGAGAAGAAGATCGTCTTCTCCGGCGACGTGGGCAACATCGACCAGCCGATCCTGAACGACCCGCAGCCGGTCGCGGAGACGGACTATCTCGTAGTGGAATCCACCTACGGCAACCGCCTGCACGACAAGCCCAAGGACGTGCGCGCCGAGCTGACCGACGTGCTGCAGCGGGCCTTTGACCGCGGCGGCAGCGTCATCATCCCGGCCTTCGCCGTTGGCCGGACGCAGGAGCTTCTGTACCTGCTGCGCGAGATCAAGCAGAAGAAGCTCGTGCACGGCCACGACGGCTTCCCCGTCTACCTCGACAGCCCGCTGGCCGAGGAGGCCACGAGCGTCTTTCTGCAGTGCGATACCGACTGCTTTGACCCGGAGACGCAGGAGGTCCTGAAAAGCGGCCAGAACCCCATCTGGTGCCCAGGGCTGCAGCTTGCGCTCACGGCGGAGGATTCCAAGGCCATCAACAGCGATCCCCGGCCCAAGGTCATCCTGTCCGCCAGCGGCATGTGCGACGCGGGCCGCATCCGGCACCATCTGAAGCACAATCTGTGGATGGCGGAGAACATCATCCTCATCGCGGGCTACCAGTCGAAGGGGACGCTCGGCCGGGCGCTGCTCGACGGGGTGAAGGAGGTCCGGCTGTTCGGCGAGGATATCGCCGTGAACGCCGAGATCGCCGTGCTGCACGGCACGAGCGGCCACGCCGACCAGAAGGGGCTGCTGAACTGGGTCGAGGCGTTCGAGCGCAAGCCCGAGGTCGTCTTCATCAACCACGGCGACACCGAGGCCTGCGAGGCCTTCCAGGCGCTGCTGCAGCAGAAGGGGTATGTCGCCATCGCGCCGTTCTCAGGCGCGCAGTTCGATCTGGCAGCCGGGAAGCTCACCGCCTTCCCTGCCGGCCGGCCCATCGCCAAAAAGGGAGCAGCGCGCAAGAAGAGCGTCTTTGACGCGCTCATCGCCGCGGCACAGCGGCTGCTGCTCGTCGCGCAGGGGTGCAAGGAGCGGCCGAACCGGGATCTTACCCGCTTCACCGCACAGATCCAGGCACTCATCGACCGTTGGGAAAAATAATCGCAAAACGCCCGGTATGCCTTGCATACCGGGCGTTTTCTGCGTTTTTTACAGCTTTTCCAGCGCTGCGGCGGGGACGCGGACGTCCTCCGCGGTCAGATCGCTGCGGAAGGTGAACTGGGCCGCAAGGGAGGCCTGGGTATCCACGGCCGCGACCTGCACGCTGCCGCCGAGCTCCACGCGCAGGGCCGTGACCTTGCCGTCCTGCACGTCGAGGCTGATCGTGCCGGGCTGATACTCCACGTTCAGCTTCTCCGCGTCCGGTGCGATGGCACAGGCGGCCTGGCGCGTCCGGTCGGCGCTGAGGGTGAGGGTGTAGGTATAGCCGTTTTCCGTCTGCGTGCTCGTCACGCCGCCCTCGAGGCAGGCGCGGTAGGCAATGTCGAGCAGATCGGCGCACTTGGTGAGCGCCTGTTCGCTGGCCGAGGCCGTCTTGCCGTCCTTCGTCAGGACCTTCTCCCCTGTGAACCAGAGCTCCACGCTGCCTGCGCGGATGCCGCTGACGCTGCGGCCATTCTCGGTGGTGCGGAAGTAGTCGAGCGAGGTATTGAAGATCACCGGGCCGCAGTTGGCGGTGAGGCCGACGCGGGCGGCCAGCGGGTCGCGCTTGCCGAGCTCCGACACGGCGGAGATCACGCGCAGCAGGTCCTCGGTCAGCTCGAGCTTGCCCTGATAGCCGCCGCCCGCCATGGCGTCTGTGACGGCCTGGGGGACGCTGTGCGGGGTCTGGACGTCGGGCTGGATCGTGAGCTCCGCCCAGACGTTCATCGGCTGGGTCACGCCGCCCGCGTCCTGCGCCTCGCAGCTGCCGGAGGCTTCGATCGTGCGGATCTCGCCGTTCTGCACGTGCATGCAGAGGTCGATGCTGTCGACGGCGGAAAGGGAGTCCGCGATCGTCGGCGTCAGCAGCGAGAGCGCCTGCGCGGCGTCCTGGCCGTAGGCGGTCACGGAGTAGACCTCCTCGCCGCTTTCGCGGGCGTAGGTCACGTCTGTGGCGTTATAGAGCTCGAGCAGATGCTCGCCGAGCGTGGAATAATCCGGGAACAGGCCGCTCGTGCGGTAGGCGCTGCCGTTTTCCAGATAGATCGAGCCGTCGTAATAATACAGCCGCACGCCGTTTTCCTCGATGCAGAGGATCGTCTTGCCGTCCGCCTGGGTGCGGAACAGGTGCGCGTCGGTCTGCAGCGTCTCGTCGCCGAGGTCCATCTGCACGGAGGCGTCCATGTCCAGCTCCTTGCGGGCTGAGAGATTTTTGAGCAGCAGCAGCGCGTCGACGCTGCTCTTGAGGTTTGCCCGGTAGATCAGTACGCCGGCCGTCAGCGCGGCGGCGAGCACCAGCAGCACGATCAGCCAGACGCGGCGCCTGCTTTTCCGCTTCTTTGCCTGTTCGGGCGTGAGCGGCGCAGGCTGCGCGTCGGGGTCGGGTACGCCGATGGCGGCGTCATTCGCGTTCTGCTCGTCCTGCATGGCCTTGCGCAGGGCCTGCATTTGGCGGCGGCGGGTCTTGCCGAGCTTATGGATCAGGTGGATGATGAGCAGCACCAGCAGCGCCGCGAGCCCGGCCAGCACGATCCACACCCACCAGACGGGGAAGGTGGAAAGCGCCGCCATCTGCACGGTCTGGCCGGAGGCCTCGAAGCTCAGATAGCTGCCGATCTCGGTCGTTTTCGCCTTCTGCCAGACGCCGTTGGCGTTCATGAGGTAGATATCCGGCGTGCCCTTCTGCCCGTCGGGAACGCGGAAGCGGATGGTGTGCGTGTCGTCCTCATCCTCCGGCAGCCGCAGCTGCCACTGCTCGATGACGGACTTCGCCACATGCGCCGCGGGCGCGTGGCCGTCCGAGATGTTCTGGAAATACTTCCGGATGGCCTCCGGGACGCTGGCGGAGATCTCACCGAAGGCGGTGGGGGTGATGGCCTGCGGCTGCGCCTGCAGCCGGTCGGTATCGGAGAAGGCGCCCTCGGCCAGGAAGACCGGGCGGCCGTCGTCCCGCTGCGCGTCGCTCGGCAGGGCGTCGACGCAGGTATGGTATTCCGCCGTGACGGTGGTGTCAAAGGTGACGGAGTTGAGCGTGGGGTGGTCCCACACGCCGTACTGGCCGTCCACGGCCGGGATGTCGGGGTACGCGCTCTCGTCCAGCGACTCGCCGTAGTTCACTTCCACCGTCTTGAGGACATTTCCGTCCGCGACGAACTGCACGGTGAACGTCCGGAAGGCATCGGGGAGGGTCTCGTCTTCCATGAGCGTCCGGTAGGCGATGGGCTCTGCCGCACCGGCGACGCTCCTGCCGTTCAGGCCCGCGAGCGCGTCGGAGACGAAGCGGTTCTGCGCGAACGCGCCCGCGTCGCTGCCCGCGATCGCACCGGCGTACTGCTCGTACGCGCCGATGCGGACGAGCGCGGTGCAGCCCGAGACGGTGCTGCCGCCGCCCGTGACGCTGTCCGTCACGCCGCTGCCGACAATGCCGCCGAGGTATCGCCCGCCCGAAAGCTCGCATTTTGCGCAGCACTTCTCAATGGCTGCGCTGCAGATGCCCGCCACGCCGCCGACATAGTCGCCGCTCTGGCTCTCCACGCTGCCGTAGGCCTCGCAGCCCTCTGCAAGGCCGAGGTCCATCCGGCCGCAGATGGCGGCCGCGCAGTCCTTCTTGGCCGTGACGGCACCGGTCGAGACGCAGCTTTGCAGCAGCGCGCGCAGCTCGTACTGCTTGCGCTCCGAAGAGGACAGGCTCTGGCTCACGTCGCTTTCCGGGTCGACGCTGTATTCCAGGCCCATCGCGCCCGCGATGCCGCCGACGTTGCGGTCGGCCTGCACCGTGCCGGTATTCTCGCACGCGCGCACCGCACCGAGGGTGATGCTGTCCGGGTCGGTCTGCGAGCCGTCGGTGACGAGGTCGCGGTTTTCCAGCTCGTCCATGGCGGCAAAGACGGTGTCGTTGATCTCACCGAGCTTATCGCTGATGGCCTGCACGTCGTTCTGCAGTGTCGTGGAGAGATTCGCCGCCTGCGAGCCGATGGCGCGCATCTGCGCGCCCATGCCGCTCAGGGCGGAGGCCAGCTCCGGCATGGAGGCGTCGGCGTTCATCTGCAGCGAGGCGCTGAGCGCGCCGCTGCCGTCCGTGCCGCCGGAGAGAGAAAGATCTGAAGGGTCGACAAAGCCGCCCACGCCCGCGCCGATCCCGGCGGACGTGCTGCTGCCGATCTCCAGCGGGTGCGTGTCGATGGTGAGGTCCGCGTCCTTCCCGGCGCCGATGGCGGCCCCGATGCCTGCGGAGGCGTCGCCCACGGTGAGGTCTGCCCCGCCGGTCACGCTGCCGTCTGCCAGTGCACCGGCGTCGATCGTTGCGGTGGCGCGGAGGTTATTGGCCGCGTTGGCCGCGCCGTCGAGATACGTGCCCATCCCGGCCAGCTGTGAGCCGAGCGTGCTCGCCGCGCCGCCTGCGTCGGCGGTGGCCCGGTCGGTCAGGGTCCTGAGGTCCTGCAGCTGGGTCTGCAGCTGGTCCTTCGTGCTTTCGGACACGGTCACGGCCACGTACGGCTCGACCTGGCCGGCGATGCCGCCGACGTCCTTGCGGCCGAGGATGGTGCCCTCGTTCGTATTGCTGCGCAGATACCCGCTCGTCGAGCCTGCGATGCCGCCGATGTTGTAGCCGACGTGCTCATAGCCGACCGTGCCAGTATTTTTGCAGCCCGCGATCAGGCCGGTGTTGGTCCCGGCGATGCCGCCGGTCTCGGTCGTGGTGAGGAAGGTCTGCGAGGTGGTGAGGTTGGCAAGATCGAGCGTCGTGTCGATCTGGATGTCGCTGAGGCTCAGCGACGCGTCGACGTTGTTGGTGTTGATGCTGCCGGTATTCGTGCAGTGGCGGATGATGCCCTCGTTGAGACCCGCGATGCCGCCCGTGGCGTTCGTCGCCTGCACCTTGCCGTCAAACGTGCTGCTGATGATCTGCCCGGAGACGCGGTTGACGCCCGCGATGCCGCCGATCTGCGCGCTGCCCTGCACCATGCCGGTGAAGCTGCAGCAGACGATGCGGCCGCAGTTTTCGCCCGCGATGCCGCCGGCGACGATCTTGTCGCCCGCCGCGGCCACGGAACCGGCCACGTTCAGATCCTCCACGCTGCCGCCGGACAGGATGACGGCAAACAGGCCCGCGGGGCTGTAGCTGCCGGTGAGGTTCAGGTCGGAGATGGTATGGCCGCCGCCGTCAAACGTGCCGCCGAAGGCGGCCACGGGCGTGTAGTCCATCCCTGCCAGAGAGATATCCGCCCGCAGGATGACCGTTTTTCCGGCCGACCAGGTGTCGAGCGCACAGCTTTTCGCAAAGCTCACAAAATCGCTGGCGGAATCGATGTAGATGGTATCCGGGCCGTCCGCCGCCGAGGCCGTCAGGCCGAGCGGCGCGAGCAGCGTCAGCGCCAGAAGCGCCGCGAGCAGCCGCAGCGCGGCTTTCTGCTTATTCTTCATGTGCTTCGGCCTCCTTTTCCTGCGGCTGTTCGTCCTGCGGGGCGGCTTCTTCGCCGGGTTCCGGCTCCGGCTCCGCCTCGGGTCCCGGCGAAGGCGCCGGGTCGGTGTCCTCGCCGGGGTCCGGCTCTGTCTGGCCGGAGAGCAGGCTGATGTTCACGTCGCCGTCGACATAGGCGTGGACGATGCCGTGGATCTGGCCGCGGATCTCGCCACGGACCATGCCGTCGATGCGCACACGGCCGGAGGACTGGTGCTGCGAGACCGGCGTGGGCACGTCGAAGGAGGTCTTGTCGATGACCTTCTCGCCGAGCAGCAGGATCTGCGGCAGGATGAACATGACGATGATGATCGTGATGATGGTGCCGCGCCCGAGGCTGTCGCCGATACCGGCGATGGCGGCGTTGGAGGTCATCTGGCCGATGAGGATGCCGGCGATGACCATCATGAGGCCCGAGGTGATGATCGTCGGGAAGGCGAGGTTCATGGTCTCAATGATGGCGTCCTTTTTGGGCATTTTGTCCTTGAACTCCATGAAGCGGCTGGTCGTGACGATGGCGTAGTCGATGTTCGCGCCCATCTGGATGGACGAGACGACCAGATAGCTGAGGAAGAACAGGGGGCTGTTCGTGATGGTGGGGATGCCGTAGTTGATCCAGATACTGCCCTGGATGACCAGGATCAGCAGCACCGGGATCCCGGCCGATTTGAACGTGAACAGCAGAACGACCAACACGATCAGGATGGACAGGACCGACACGACGACATTGTCGCGCGAGAACGAGGCCTTGAAGTCCTGCTCAGACGAGGAATCGCCCACGACGTACACGTCGCCGTCCGGATAATAGCTGCGCGCGACGGCGCGGATCTGGTCGAGGAAGTTGTAGGTCTCATCGCCGCCCACGGGGAGGTCCAGATAGACGAGCATGCGGCTGTAGTCATCGGACTGCAGCTGCTTTTTCGCGTTCGTGATCTGCGAATAGGCGTCCTCGAGCGTCTGGGTCATATCGGCGTCGAGCGAGACGTAGCCGTCCTGCATCTCGCCGTAGAGGAAGGTGAACATATCGATGAGCGGCACGGAATACTTGGGCAGACCGCCGATGATCTTGCCGTAGTTGCCGCCGTCGGCCGCATAGGCCGCGTATAATAGCTCCGCGACCTCATAGTCGAGGTCCGTCAGCTCGGAAAACTGCCGCGGCGTGAGCGCGTCGGTCAGCATATAGCCGCCCATGGCCTCCACGTTGGAAAGGCCGAGGGTGGAGTCGACCTCGTCATAGGTCCCAAGCTCGTCCAGGAGCTTCTTTTCCGACGTGTAGTCCCCTGCCGGGACCACGACAGCGACCATATTGCTCGAGCCGAACGTGGTATCGATCATATTGTCCGCGATCTGCTGCGCGGACTGCTTGGTGGTCTTCAGATAGCTGAAGCCGTAGACGTACGGGCAGTTGTTGGCGAAGAGCATGGCCACGATGATGACCGCGAGGAAGATGGGCGGGACGATCTTCTTCGTCGCGTAGGCGAAGCGGCCGACGAAGGGGATCTTCGGGACGAAGTTCTTGTGGCGCGTGGCGTCGATCTTCTTGCCGAAGAGCATGAGAAGGCCGGGCATGAGGAAGAACACGGCAAAGAGCGAGAAGAAGATGGATTTAATCAGGCAGATGCCGAGGTCAAAGCCCAGGCGGAACTCCATAAAGAGCATGGCCACCAGACCGCCGATCGTCGTGAGGCTGCTGCCGCAGATCTCCGGCACGGCCTTGCTGAGCGCGACGATGACCGCCTCGCGGATGGGAAGCTTTTCATGCTCCTCCTTATAGCGGTTGCAGAGGATGATGGCGTAGTCGACCGACAGGGCCAGCTGCAGCACGATCGTGACGGAGTTGGACACGAACGAGATCGTCCCGAGCAAAAAGTTCGAGCCCATGTTCAGGACTGCCGCCGCGATGAACGTCAGCAGCAAGACCGGCACCTCGGCATACGTCTGCGACGTGAGGACCAACACCGACACGACGACGATCGCCACGATGATGACGATGACGCCGATCTCCTGCGCGAGCGTCTTGGACGCGGTATCGCCGAAGGTCGCGGAGACGTACATGTCGTAGCCGTCAAGGGCGGACTCGATGTCGTTCATGACGGTCTCGCAGCGGTCGTCGTCCTCGGAATAGTCGAAGGTGATGTCGTAGAGGGCGGAGGCGTTGGTATAGTGATCCCTGGTGTCGTCAAAGCTCACGCTTTGCACGCCGTCAATATCCGCGATCTGCTCCGAGACGGCCTGCGCCTCGTCATACGAGACGTTCACCAGCATGAGCTTGGCCGTGCCGAAGGTGGTGAACTCGTCCTCCATCAGGTGCAGACCCTTGTACGTCTCAGACTCCTTCGGCAGGTAGGCGGACAGCTGGTTTTCTACCTGCACCCAGCTGCGGGAGAAGACCGAGAAGACCAGCCCGATCGCAACGATCAGAAAAATCAGATTCCGTTTGTCGACGATGAAGCTGGCGAACTTGTACATAAAGCCCTCTTCCTTGTTTTTCGGTTCCTGACTCATAATTCACGCTCCTGTGCTATTTTTACCTCTTAAAATTTTTCATTCCAGTTTAGCACACAACGCGCCGAAATGACAATATGCAAGCCGCACAAAATGCGTAAAAAATCCCCACCCGGCAGACAAGCCGCCGGGCGGAGATTCTGATCATTCTTACGCCTCCAGGCGCGCGCGGATGGCGTGCAGGAAGTCTTCGCTGGTGACGGCCTTGGGCGCGGGGCCCTCGACGAGACCGGCAAGGTCCTTCGTCATGACGCCTGCGCGGATGGTGTCGAGGCTCGCGGCCTCGAGCTTATCGGCAAACGCCGCAAGGTCGGCAAGACCGTCGAGCTGGCCGCGTTTGCGCAGCGCGCCGGTCCAGGCGAAGATGGTCGCCATGGGGTTGGTCGAGGTCTTTTCGCCCTGCAGATACCTATAATAATGGCGCGTGACCGTGCCGTGCGCGGCCTCATACTCCGTCGTGCCGTCCGGCGCGACGAGCACGGAGGTCATCATGGCGAGCGAGCCGAAGGCCGTGGAGACCATGTCGCTCATCACGTCGCCGTCATAGTTCTTGCAGGCCCAGATAAAGCCGCCGCGGCTGCGGATGACGCGGGCGACCGCATCGTCGATCAGGGTATAGAAATACGTCAGTCCCAGCGCCTCAAACTGCGCTTTGTAGGTCTGCTCGTATTCCTCCTCAAAAATGCGCTTGAACGCGCCGTCGTAGACCTTGGCGATGGTGTCCTTGGTGGAGAACCAGAGGTCCTGCTTCGTGTCGATGGCATACTGGAAGCAGGCCTTGGCGAACGAGCGGATGCTCGATTCCTTGTTGTGCTCACCCTGGAAGACGGCCGGGCCGTCGACCTTCTGGACGAGAACGGTCTGCTCCTTGCCGGACACGCCGCGGAAGGTCATGGTGCACTCGCCGGGCTCGTCGGTGGCAAAGCTCACGGATTTATACACGTCGCCGTAGGCGTGGCGGGCGATGGTGATGGGCTTTTCCCAGTTGCGCACAACAGGCTTGATGGAATCGAGCAGGATCGGCGCGCGAAAGACCGTGCCGTCCAGGATGGAGCGGATGGTGCCGTTCGGGCTTTTCCACATCTCAGTCAGCTGCGGGTACTCGGCCATCCGTTGGGCATTCGGGGTGATCGTCGCGCATTTGACGGCCACACCGTATTTCCGCGTGGCCAGCGCCGCGTCGACGGTGACCTGATCCTTCGTCTCGTTGCGGTGCAGCAGGCCAAGGTCATAATACTCGGTCTTCAGCTCGACGAACGGGCAGATCAGCTCGTCCTTGATCATCTTCCAGAGGACTCTGGTCATTTCGTCGCCGTCCATCTCGACGAGCGGCGTTTTCATTTGGATCTTTTCCATGCGATTCTCCTTATCCGCGCTTGGCGTAGTAGTTCATCAGACAGCCGTCGAGCAGGATCTCCCGCTCGTCATCGGTCAGGCCCCGGACGTGCAGCACGAGGGGCGTTTTGCTCCCGTCGGCGCGCAGGACCATGGCCGGGAAGTCCTCACTCCCCTGCCCGACCAGCTTCCGCACGTCCGGCACGAAGACATAGTCGCCCGGCTGATGATCAAACGGCGTATCCGCATCCAGCGTGAACGGCAGCATGCCCCAGTTGATGCAGTTGCTGCGGTAGCGCTTGGTGGCAAATTCGTAGCAGATATTCGCAAAGCCGCCCAGCACCTTCTGGCACGAGGCCGCCTGCTCTCTGGCAGAGCCGTCGCCGGGCTTGTTGGCGAACACGCAGGATCCGAACTGGGTGGTCTTCATCAGCGCGTCGGCGTCGCCAAAGTGCGCCAGCACGGCGCGCAGCGCCTCGGGAGAAGAATCAGCTCTGCGTTCGGCTTCGAGCGCGGCGATCTTCTTTGCGCGCGGCACATAGTCCGGCACGCGGCGCGAGAGCGTGAACTCCGCCAGCCGCAGGGGGTTCGAGCGGTAGGATGAGGTCTCGCCGGACGGGATGAGCTCGTCCGTGGTGGTCACGGGGTCGTGGATGACGGCGGCCAGCTCCAGCAGGAGGTTTTCGCCGAGCTCGTACATCTTCGGCCAGTCGGTGATGTTCGGGCCCATGATGAGCTTCGTCTCGGGCTGCGGATGGCCGAAGCCGTTGTAGACGCGGCGGGCGTAGACGGTCTTGTCAAAGACATACGGGTGGCGCTCCGGCTCGTAGTCCAGCGCGTCGGCCGGGGTGATGCGGCCGCCGTTCTTCGCCGTCGCGGCGATGGAGCGCGCGTCCATCAGGCACACGCCCGCGAACTGCCCCTCGCCGGGCTTCGAGCCCTCGCGGTTCGGGAAGTTGCGCGTCGTATGGCGGAGGGACAGGCCGTTGTTGGCGGGCACGTCGCCAGCGCCGAAGCACGGGCCGCAGAAGCTGGGCTTGATGATCGCGCCGGTCTCCAGCAGCTGGGCCGTCACGCCCATGCGCGTCAGTGCAAGGCTCACGGGCACGGACGTGGGATAGACGTTCATGGAGAAATAACTATCGCCGATCGAGCCGCCGCGCAGGATCTGCGCAGCCTCGTCGATGTTGTCAAACATGCCGCCTGCGCAGCCCGCGATGATGCCCTGGTCGGCCCAGACCGCGCCGTCGTGGATCTTACCCAGCAGGTGCACGTCGGCCTTCGGCCAGCGTTTTTTCGCCTCGGCCTCGACCCCGGCGAGCAGTTCCTGTGCATTGGCAAGGAATTCGCGGATGGGGTAGGCATTCGACGGGTGGAACGGCAGGGCGATCATCGGCTCGACGGCGGACAGGTCGATCTCGACCATGCGGTCATAATACGCGCCATCGCCGGGGGCGAGCTCCTGATACGCCTCCGGGCGGCCGTGGATCTCAAAGAATCTCTTCGTCTCCTCATCGGTCTGCCAGATGGAGGACAGGCAGGTGGTCTCGGTCGTCATGACGTCGATGCCGTTGCGGAAGTCGATGGGCAGACCGGCGACGCCGGGGCCGGCGAATTCCAGCACGCGGTTTTTGACGAAGCCGGAGGCGAACGTCGCCTGCACCAGCGCGAGCGCCACATCATGCGGGCCGACGCCGCGGCGGGGCTTGCCCGTCAGATAGACCAGCACGACCTCGGGCAGGTCCGCATCCCACGTGTGCCGGAGGAGCTGCTTGGCAAGCTCCGGCCCGCCCTCGCCCACGGCCATGGTGCCGAGCGCGCCGTAGCGCGTATGCGAATCCGAGCCCAGGATCATCGCGCCGCAGGCCGCCATCTGCTCGCGCGCGTAGGAATGGATGACGCTCTGGTTGGCGGGCACGTAGATGCCGCCGTATTTCTTGGCCGCGGACAGGCCGAAGACATGATCGTCCTCGTTGATCGTGCCGCCGACGGCGCAGAGGCTGTTATGGCAGTTGGTCAGCGCGTAGGGGATGGGAAATTCCCGCATGCCGCTGGCCCGGGCCTGCTGGATGATGCCGACATAGGTGATGTCGTGCGAAAGCATGGCGTCAAAGCGGATCCGGAGCTTTTTCTCGTCGCCGGACTGGTTGTGCGCCTGCAGGATGCGGTAGGCCATCGTCAGCCGCCGCCCGTCCTCCGGGCGGATGGAAGCGCTGCTCTGCGGCACGCCGCCGCAGAGGAAAACGCCGTGGTTCGTCAGTTTCATGGTTGGTCCTTCCTTCCGGTCGGTTTTTCTTTTGTTACACTTTATCACAGAAACGCGTTTTTGAAAAGTGTTCCTGCAAAAATTCATAAATTCTGCTTTTTTCACAATTCATCCAGCAATCGGCGGCCGTTTTTGCAGGATTTCGCATCGCTTCCGTCATTTCCTGTACGCCGTTCTTGCATTTTGCCGCCGCTTCCGGTATGATGGTCAAAAAAGCGGAAGGAGGGATCGGATGGCGCAGTATTACATGCTCAACAAGCCCCGCGGGCTTCTGACCGCCCGGCGGGACGCGCGGTGCGAGACCGTCATGCGCTGCTTCCCGGAGGCGCTGCAGCAGACGCTGCATCCGGTCGGCCGGCTCGACAAGGACACGGAGGGGCTGCTGCTGTTTACGGACGACGGGATGCTCGACGTGCGGCTGCTGCGTCCGGAGCGGCACGTGGAAAAGGAATACGAATACCGCGCCTTCGGCCATCTGGACGAGGCTGCCCTGCGGCTGCTCGAGACAGGCGTCGTGCTCGCGGAGGGCCAGCCGCTCTCGCGCCCGGCACGGGCCGCGCTGCTCGCGCACACCACCATCGGCGAGAGCGAAGCGTACCTGCCGGAGCGGTTCCGGGAGAAATATCTGAAAAATCCCGACCGTCCGGTCACGGTCGGGAAGCTTTGGATCACGGAGGGGCGCAAGCATCAGGTCAAGCTGATGGTCAAGGCTGTGGGCGCGCACGTGTTCTATCTCAAGCGCTGGGCCATCGGCCCTGTCCGGCTCGACGCCGCCCTCGCCCCCGGCGCTTACCGCCCCCTGACCCCCGAAGAGCTGCACGCGCTCGGTCTGTAGGCTGCCAATATCCAAAGAACGCCCCGGGCGGCAATGCCGCCCGGGGCGTGGTGTGTCTGCGGATCAGTCGATGTCGACCCAGTCGTAGCCGAGGTAGGTCGTGAAGGCTTCCTTGAGGATGTCCTTGTAGTGGCCCTCGCAGATGGCGGTGTGGTGCTTGAAGCCGCCCTTGGCGAGCGTGATGCACTTATCCTGCAGGTGCGGGATCTCTGCGACGCCGCCGCAGCCGAAGTAGCCGTCCTCGATGGGATCGTCGGTGAACTTCGCTTCAGACGCATAAATGACGATCTTGCCGTCCTTGGTCTGGCAGTTGGAGATGGTGATGGGCATGGGCTTGATGCGGCCCTCGTTGCAGCCCCAGCCGGAGCCCGGATCATTCTTGGCGAACATCTTGTGCTCGGTGACGGTGCCCTTGCCGGCCATCAGGCTCTGGGCGACCGGGCCGCAGTGGAAGAGGATGATCTTGTCCTCGTCGTCACCGTAGTTGTTGTTCCAGTCGAGCACGGCAGCCGGGCCTTCGGAGGCAAGGCTCATGGCGCGCATGGAGATGGCGGAGCACATGTCGATCTCGCAGGACGCGACGATGCCGCGGTCGTTGAGCTCGGAAAGCAGGACGCACGGGCAGATACGCAGATACGTCTCCATCTCGTTCCAGCAGCGCAGCGCCAGGGCGTCGAGGTGGTATTCTTCGATGTACTCGTCGAGCACGACGGAGACCTTCGCCAGCGTCAGGGCGTTGGAGGCCGGGACCTTGGAGAAGTCGGTGTAGTTCTTCAGATGCTCGAGCTTGGCCAGGACGACTGCATCGTCATCGGCCTTGGCGCGGACCTTCTCAAAGACCTCGGAGAGGTCGAAGGACTCGACATTGATGCCGTTTTTCTGCATGGCGAGCTCGTCAAAGCGGACGGTCTTGAACGCGGTGGTGCGCGCGCCGATGCAGCCGAGGTTGAAGCGCTTCATGCCGTTGACCACACGGCAGATGGCGGCGAAGTCGCGCAGGTTCTCCTGGAACTTGGCGCTCAGCGGATGCACGACATGGGGCTTGAGGACCGTGAACGGGACGTTGTACTGACAGAACACGTCCGTGACAGAGAACTTGCCGCAGTAGGCGTCGCGGCGGTGGGCAAAGTCCATCTTGCCGATCTCGTCGGGGTACGCCTGCATGAGGATGGGCACGCCCGCGTCCTGCAGGGCGGTGATGGCGCCGTTTTCGTCGGCGAAAATGGGCATGGAGAAGATCACGCCGTCATACTGCCCCTCGTGCTCCTTGAGCCACTTGGCGTAGAGCAGGCCTTCGTCTCTTGTCTCAACGCCGCCGTAGCGGGTCAGCTCCTTGTCCATCATGATGTAGTCATAGCCCGCGTCGGTGACGGCCTTGACCATGTCGTCGCGTGCGCCGTAGATCAGCTCGCCGGGCATGAAGCCGCGGTTGCAGAAGCAGAGGGCAAAGGTCATTTTTTTCTTCATGAGTGCTTCCTCCTGATAGTTGTTGTTCATTTGCACGGCGTCTGCGGCGGAGGCCCGCCGCAGACGCTGTTTGGACGATTTGATTTAGCCGAAAAGCTTTTCCTGGTTGCCTTCGATGCGGAACGAACGGATGATCTCGCAGGTACAGGTGTAGACGGCTGCGCGGGCCTTCTCCACGTCGCCGGTCTCGGCGAGGGTACGCTCGTAGGTCTGGCGGATCTCGGTGCCGACGTTAATTTTGGCGATGCCGTTGGCGATACCGTCCAGGATGCACTGGTTGTTGATGCCGGAGCCGCCGTGCAGGACGAGCGGAATGCCCGTGATCTTGCTGAGGTCGGCGATGTGCTGGATGTCCAGACGGGCCTCTGGCTTCTTCTGGTTGCGGACGCCGTCGGCGATCGCGCCGTGGATGGAGCCGACAGCCACGCTCAGCCAGTCGCAGCCGGTCTCGGCAGCGAAGCGCTTGGCCTCGTTCAGGTCGGTGAAGCCCTTCTTGGTGCGGAAGATCTCTTCATAGTCCATGTTGGCGCCGGAGCCCTCGTGGCCCATGACGGAGCCGAGCTCGGCCTCGCAGGCGATGCCGTTGGCATGGGCAAATTCCGCGACCTGCTTCGTGGTGGCAATATTCTCTTCGAGAGACAGGCGGCTGCCGTCGACCATGACGGACTGGTAGCCGGCCTTCACCGCACGCTCAAGGATGGGCATGAAGTCCACGCGCTTGTGATCCTCGTCGATGACGGGCACATGGTCCAGATGCAGCAGGGTGTACTTCGGGTCATAATATTTGAAATATTCTTCCGCGACGGCCTCAAGGCTCCTGGACTCGAACTTTTCCCACTCCAGACGCGCGACCTGCAGCATGGCGACGGTCTTCTCGTCGATGATGGCCTGCGCGACGGGCCTGGCCATCGGCAGATAGGGGATGTTGAACGCCGGGACGATGGTATGGTGCTGCCATGCCAGTTTGACTGCTTCCTGTGCTTTCATTGTGTTGTCTCCTTTGCTTGGATGCTCAGTGCTGCTTCAGCGCAGACCACTGCGCCTCGTTTTCCACAAGCGTCACACGGACGCTGTAGGTCTTTGTTTCGCCGGGGGCCAGGAACTTGAGCGTGCCGTTCTCGCGCATGACGTCGCGGCCGTCGGGCGTGCAGTTGCCGGGCTCGAGACCCATGACGTAGTCCTTGACGCCCATCATCTTCCACTGCGTGAAGCAGTCGAGGCTCTGCGAGTCGAACGAGATCGCAAGGCCGTAGCCGCGGTCATGGTTGAAGATGGCGGCGAGGCCGGGCTTGTCCTGGAACACGTGATAATAGCACTGCTCCTCAAAGCCGGGCGTCGGGGTGAGGACCTTGTTCCAGGTGTCGATGCCCTCAGCGGCGTGGGCGTTGCGGGGCTTGACCTCCGCGGCGGGGATATAGAGCTCGGACGCCTCGGACAGAAGCGGGTAGCCCATGTTCATATGGTACAGGACCATGAGCGGCGACGCTTCGCCGCCGACGTTTTCGATCTCATCGGTGATGGTGAGCTCGTTGCTCGTCTTCGAGCAGGTGATCGTGCGGGTGAGGATGAGCTTTTCCGCGAAGATCCGCGCGTGGCGCATTCTGGCCTTGATCCAGATCTTCTCGTCGTCCATGTCCCAGGACACGCGCTCCGCTGGGATATTGCCGACCGCGCCGTGCAGCGGCAGGCGAACGCCCTCATCCGTGCAGGGCGCGCCGACGGCGAGCAGACCGCAGGTGGTCAGGAAGCCCGCCGTGAAGTTCTTGAGCCAGCCGTCTTCCTTGTCGTCGTAATAGGCCGGGGCCACGTAGCCGTTGGCCGAGAAAAAGCCGCAGTTCTCCCCGCGGAAGATGAGGCGGGAGATATCCGCGCAGCGGTCGGCGGAGACGGTGAATTCCAGCCCCTTGCCGTTGCGGACCTGCAGCAGGCGCATGCCGTCGCCCTTGCCGCCCTGCAGCCGGACCTCCTCCACGCCGAACAGCTGGGATTCGTGTCCGTAATACGCGCTTTGATTCATGTGAGTTCTCCTTTCATGCCGGGTCAATGCCCCCGGCAGCTTTGGTCCTTCTATACCAGAATAGCAGGAAATTCGTATTTGGACTAGTGATTTTTGTACAGCGGATGATTTTTTTATGCTTTTTTTGTGTTTGATTTGCCTTGTTCGGCTGTTTTTTCCTGTCCGGTTCCATTGTCTTCCAATTTCTTCCGGTACTCTCTTGGAGAAACGCCAAATTTTCTATGAAAAACCTTGGAAAAGTAGTTGTAGTCGAAAAAACCGACGTTGGCCGCGATCTCCGAGATCTGCATCGAGGTGGTGCGGATCAGCTGCTCGGCCATGGCGATGCGCTTGCTGCGGATGTAGTCAGCGACGGAGGCATTGAAGTTCGTATGGAACAGCTGATACAGCTCCGCGCGGGAGATGGAAAAGTGCGCGCACAGGTGCTCGATGGACAGGTCCCAGGCGATGTTGTCGTTGATGTATTTTTCGATCTGCTGCGCCGTGTCGAGACTGCGGACCTCGAGCATCCGCTGGTGATAGATATGGCTGATGCAGGCGTCGAGGATGCTGCAGGCCGCCTTGATGTTCGCGGGCGTATAGTGCCGGTGCTTGTCATAGAGCTCGCGGCAGGTCTGTTCGCTGATGCCGAACTGGGCGGTGTAGGCGGCGATGGCGTCAAATTCCTTCTGCGTGCCGTCGGTCATCATGCCGATGCAGATAAACGCGACGATGACGCCTTCATAATACAGGGGGGCGAGATACTCCGTGAGCCCCGCATGACATCGGTAGAGCAGGGGCTTGCGCGTGCGGCGGCAGATCTGCATGTGCGCCGCGTCGCAGCTGTGGCAGCGGCGCTCAAACTCCGGGTCCTCGCGCGCACGCAGGCACAGCGGGTAGAGCTTGATGGGCGTGGAGGCGCATTCCTCAAAATCGGTGTCGAAAATGCAGAGCTTCAGCCCCGTCAGCGTGTAGAAGTTGTTCAGCAGCTCCGTCAGGCCTGCGTTTTTGAGGTCAAGCATACGGCTGCGATCCTCCTTAAAAGAGTAGTAAATTTGTAAAGCCCGGCGGCGCGGCCTGGGCCGCGGACCGGCGATTTTGTTATATATTATTGTATCAGCAGGAAAAAGGGAAAGGAATATGGCAAAATGCACAAAACAGCGTGTCTGTTTTTTACGTCGGCAGGGATGTTTTTCTCTACTTTGGAAACGTTTTTTACTAGTTCTTTCTTTTTCCCCATGTTAAAATGGCAATATGAACCGGGTATCCCCGTTTCAACACTACTTTAGGAGGAAATCACACATGAAAAAGATCATCGCTATGCTGCTTGCAGTGATGATGGTTCTGGCCATGGTAGCCTGCGCTGCCAAACAGGCCGAAACCACGACCGAGGCCCCGGCTGCTGCCGAGACCACCACGGAAACGACCGAAACCGCTGAACCCGTCGAAGAGACCGCTACCGAGGCCGCTTCCGAGGGCAAGACCGAACTGAACATCGGCGTTCTCGTCTGGAAGTACTCCGACACCTACGGCTCCTCCGTCCGTGTTGCCATGGACAAGTACGCCAAGGAGATCGGCGCTGAGAAGGGCCTGACCATCAACCTCGAGATGCAGGACGGCAACGACGACCAGGCTACCCAGAACAACCAGGCTGACGTTATGTTCGCCGCCGGCAAGGACCACATCATCATCAACCTCTGCGACACCTCCGCTGGCCAGTATCTGGTTGACCTTGCCAAGCAGTACAATGTTCCCATCTCCTTCTACAACAAGGAGCCCGTTGACTCCGCAATCGTGACCGGTTCCAACTCCATCTTCGTCGGCACCAAGCCCGAAGAGGCCGGCATCATGCAGGGCGAGATCCTCGCTGACCTGTACGCTGCCAACCCCGAGAAGGTCGACAAGAACGGCGACGGCAAGGTCGCTACCCTTGAGTTCGAAGGCGAGATCAACAACCCCGAAGCCATCGCCCGTACCGAGTACTCCCTGTCCACCGCCATCGAAAAGGGCGTTCCCTGTGAGATGATGACCGAGAATCAGGTCGCCAACTGGGATACCGCCAAGGCACAGGAAATGATGACCGCGCAGATCGCTTCCCTCGGCGTTGAGAACATTGAAGTTGTCTTCTGCAACAACGACGACATGGCCATCGGCGTCATCGCTGCTCTGAACGAAGTCGGCTACAACCTCGGCGACGGCGGTGACGAAGTCATCGTCATCGGCGTTGACTGCACCGACACTGCTGTTGAATACATCAACGCCGGCAAGCTCTACGGTACTGTCAAGCAGGACGGCGACGCAATGGGCAAGGCCAACATCCTCATGGCCATCAACGGCGCTCTGGGCAAGGATTGGCTCGACGGCACCGACTACACCATGGCTGACGACGGCTACTCCATCCGTATCCCGTACGCAAAGATCACTGCGGAATAATCCTTATCCCTGCTGATCTTGTAAGCTGCATGCAAACGAATCAGGTGGCCCCCCTGGGGCCACCTGATTATTCAAAAAGGAATTGGTGATACACTTGGAAGAAACTTACCTGCTCGAAATGCTCGATATCGAAAAGCAGTTCCCGGGCGTCAAGGCGCTGGACCATGCCAGACTCCAGCTGCGCCCCGGCTCCATCCACGCCCTGATGGGCGAGAACGGCGCCGGCAAATCGACGCTCATGAAGTGCCTGTTCGGTATCTATAAAAAGGACGCGGGCTCCATCCGGATGAACGGCAAGGAGGTCAACTTCGTCAACCCGCGCCACGCCCTTGACAACGGCGTCGCCATGGTGCATCAGGAGCTCAATCAGGTGCTCTACCGCAGCGTCATGGAAAACATGTGGCTCGGCCGCTTCCCGCTGAAGGGCGGTCTGGTCGACCATAAGAAAATGTACAACGACACCAAGGCCGTTCTGGACGATCTGGAGATCAAGGTCGATCCGAAGACGATCATCGGCACCATGGCCGTTTCGCAGCGCCAGATGCTCGAGATCGCGAAGGCCGTTTCCTACAACGCCAAGATCCTTGTTCTTGACGAGCCGACCTCCTCGCTGACCAGCGAAGAAGTCGAGCATCTGTTCCGGATCATGCGCCGCCTGTGCGATCAGGGCGTCGGCATCATCTATATCTCCCACAAGATGGACGAGATCAAGCGCATCTCGGACGAGGTCACCATCATGCGTGACGGCCAGTGGATCTCCACCGACAAGACGGAGAATCTCTCGACCGACGATATCATCAAGCGCATGGTCAACCGTGAGATGACCAACCGTTTCCCTGCCAAGGACAACGTCCCCGGCGAGGTGCTGATGGAGGTCTCCCACCTGACCGGCAGATACATGCCCACCTGTCAGGATGTCTCGTTCCAGCTCCGCGCGGGTGAAGTGCTCGGCGTGGCCGGACTGGTCGGCTCCCGCAGAACGGAGCTCCTGAGCACGATCTTCGGCATCATGTCCAGGGAGAGCGGCGAGATCACCCTCAAGGGCAAGCCCATCTCCAACAAGACCCCGCGGCAGTCGATCAAAAACGGCTTTGCCATGCTGACCGAAGAACGCCGCGCCACCGGCATTTTCCCCTACGCCAGCATTCTGTTCAACACCGTAATTTCAAACCTCGGTTCCTATAAAAAGGGCCCGCTGCTTTCCGATAAAAAAATGGCCTCCGATACGGACTGGTCCATTTCCTCCATGCACATCAAGACGCCGTCGCAGAAGACGCTCATCAAGAACCTCTCCGGCGGCAACCAGCAGAAGGTCATTCTTGGCCGCTGGCTGCTGACGCAGCCGGAGGTCCTGCTCCTCGACGAGCCGACCCGCGGCATCGACGTCGGCGCCAAGTACGAGATCTATGAGCTGATCCTGCAGCTTGCCAAGCAGGGCAAGGCTGTCATGATGGTCTCTTCCGAAATGCCTGAGCTGATCGGTATCTGTGACCGGATCCTTGTCATGAGCAACGGCCGTATGGCCGGTATCCTCGAACGCGGCAAGGACTTCGGCGGCGTTGAAAACGAACAGGAAACCATCATGCGTCTGGCTGCGCAATATGTATAAAGAGGTTGAGAAAATGACGAATTCTAAGAAAATGAACCCGCAGAAGCTGAAGGATATGCTGCTCAAGTACGCGCTGTACATCATCCTGCTTCTGCTCCTTGTTGTCATCGTTGCCATCAAGCCGAACTTCCTCTCCGTCGGCAACCTGATCTCCATCCTGAAGCAGGCTTCCACGAAGGGCATTCTGGCCTACGGCGTCGCGGGCATCATCATCCTTGCCGGTACCGACCTGTCCGTCGGCCGTGTGCTCGGCCTCTGCGCGGCTGTCGCAGCCTCCATGCTGCAGTCGGTCACGTTCGCGTCGAGATACTATCCCAGCATCACTGAGCCGCTGCCCCTGATCCTGCCGTTCCTCGTCTGCGTGGCGATCGCGGTCATCATCTCCGCGTTCAACGGCTTCGGCATGGCCAAGCTCCACATGCACCCCTTCATCGTCACCCTGGGCACGCAGCTGATCTCCTACGGTCTGTGCTGCATCTACATCGAGAACCAGCCCTCCGGCTCCACGCAGGCCCTGTCCTCCCTGGACGCCCGCTATGTCGGCCTGGCGACCGGCTCGATCGATATCTTCGGCTTCAAGCTCCCGTACCTGGTCATCATCTTCCTGCTGCTGGGCGTTGTGACCTGGATCGTGTGGAACAAGACCCGCTTCGGCAAGAACATGTTCGCCGTCGGCGGCAACTCCGAGGCTGCTGAGGTCTCCGGCGTCTCCGTCACGAAGACCATCATGGGTGTGTTCCTGTACGCCGGCCTGATGTACGGCATCGCCTCCTTCCTTGAGGGCGCCCGTATCCAGTCCGTCGGCACCGCGACCGGCATCAACTACGAGCTCGACGCCATTGCAGGCTGCGTCATCGGCGGCGTCTCCTTCAACGGCGGCATCGGCACCGTCCCCGGCGTCGTGATCGGCTCGATCATCCTGCAGGCCATCAACTACGGCCTGTACTTCCTCGGCGTCAACGCGTATCTCCAGTACATCATCCGCGGCGCGATCATCATCATCGCAGTCGCTATCGACGTGCAGAAGTACGTTGCTAAAAAATAAAATCGCTGCGGTTTCTTTACAAATGCGCTGTATCCAATTATACTGGATACAGGGGCAGCGGGCATAAACGTCCGCTGCGCAGCAGGATCTTCCAGGGGGCGCGTTGCTGCTGCAACGCGCCCCTTCATTTGATATGAAGAAAGGACAATTCACCATGGTCACCATTCAAAAAGCCGCGCCCTGCTCCAAGGGCTCCGTCGCCTCCATCACGCTGGAAAACGCCAACGGCATGCGTGTCACGCTGCTGTCCTACGGCGCGACGATCCAGTCGATCCTCGTCCCGGACAAGGACGGCCGGATGACCGACGTGCTGCTCGGCTATGACCGGGCCGCCGACTACGAGGTCAACAGCGGATATCTCGGCGCCTGCATCGGCCGCAACGGCAACCGTATCGCCGGGGCCGCCTTCTGCCTGAACGGCCGCCGCTATACACTCACCGCCAACGAGGGCAAGAATCAGCTCCACGGCGGTCTGTGCGGCTTCGACAAGAAGATCTGGAGCTATACCTGCCGCGAGGACAGCGTGGAATTCACCACCGTGCTCGCCGACGGCGAAGAGGGCTTCCCCGGCCGGATGGAGGTCGCCATCACCTTTACACTCGACGACGAAAACGGCCTGCACATCGACTACCGCGCCGTGTCAGACCGCGATACCGTCGCCAATTTTACGAACCACGCCTACTTTAACCTCAACGGCCACGGCAGCGGCGACATTCTCGGCCATACCCTGCAGCTGCAGGCCTCCGCCTTCACCCCCGCGGACGAGCATACCATGCCGACCGGCGAGATCACCCCCGTGGACGGCACCTGCATGGATTTCCGCGCCCCGAAGACGATCGGCAGCAGCATCCATGATCCGCTGCTGAAGCCCTTCGGCGGCTACGACAACAACTTCTGCCTGGACGGCAGCGGCCTGCGCAAGGTCGCCGAGGCCGCGGGCGACAAGTCCGGCATCGTGATGGACGTCGAGACGACGCTCGAGGGCGTGCAGCTCTACACCGCCAACTTCCTGTCAGACCGCACCGGCAAGGGCGGCGCGCACTACGGCCCCTTCGGCGGCTTCTGCCTCGAGACGCAGCACTATCCCGACGCGATCAACCAGCCCGCGTTCCCCTCGCCGGTCCTGCGCCGCGGCGAGCAGCTGCATGAAACAACGATCTACCGCTTCGGCGTCAGAAAGTGAGGTCCCGCGCTATGATCAGCCTTGGTATCGATATCGGCGGCACCGGCTGCAAATGCGTCGCCTTCCGCGATAACGGCGAGCAGGTCGCCCTCTCCTACCGCGAATATCCCACGAAGCCCGGCGAGGTCAACCTGGACGCGCTGGCGCTGCGCGAGAGCGTTTTCTTCGTCATCTCCGACTGCGTCCGCAAGCTGGAGGACCCGAAGGACGTCGCGGCCATCACGGTCTCCTCCTTCGGCGAGTCCTTCGTCCCCGTCGACAAGGACGGCCAGCCGCTGACCGACATCATCCTCTACTTTGCCAACACCGAAAGCGGCGCGTTCACCGACCTCGTCAATTCTATCGGCGCGGAGAAGTTCATGCGCATCACCTGCGTCCTGCCCGACGCGTCGTACTCGCTGGCCAAGATGCTCTACTCGCTCAAGGCCGCGCCGCGGCCCGTGTGGAAGTTCCTGTTCATCGCGAGCTACATCTGCTTCTGCTTGTCCGGCGAGAGCGTGGCGGACTACTCCCTTGCCTGCCGCAGCATCCTCTTCGACGTGCGGAAGCTCTGCTGGTCCGACGAGCTGACCTCCGCCTGCGGCATCGACCCGGCCACGCTCCCCACCGTCCTGCCGACCGGCTCGTGCGCCGGGACGCTGCTGCCCGAGGTCGCCTCGCAGCTGGGGCTGCCGCAGAGCGTCAAGGTCGTCATCGGCTCGCATGACCAGATCGTCAACGCGCTCGGCTGCGGCGTCGCCGCGCCCGGCGACGCGGTCGATATCACCGGCACGGTCGAGTGCATCTGCCCGCTGTTCGCCTCCATCCCCGAGACGCTGGACTTTGAGCGTGAGAACTACGCCTGCGTCCCGTATCTCGACGGCAAGGGCTACGTCACCTACGCCTACAACATTTCCGGCGGCGCCGTCGTGCGCTGGTACCGCGATTCGCTGGCCTTCTACCTCAAGGAAACGGCAAAGCAGCGCGGCTGCTCGGTCTACGATATCCTGAACGAGACCTGCCCGGCCGAGCCGACGGGTCTGATCGTCCTGCCTTTCCTGCAGGGCATGGGCGGCACGCCGGACGTGCTGACCGGCGCGCGCGGCACGATCTACGGCCTGACCATGCACACCACGCCCGCGGATATCTACCGCGCCATTCTCGAGGGTCTGACCTTTGAGATGCAGTACAATCTGGAAAAGCTCGCCAAGTACGACATCCACCCGACCAAGCTCTTTGCGGCCGGCGGCGGCGCGAAATCGCCCGTCTGGCGGCAGATCAAGGCCGATATCCTGAACGCGGAGCTCCTGCCCACGCTGGCCGAGGAAGCCGGCGCGCTCGGCAGCGCCATCCTGGGTCTGGCTGCCGCGACCGGCGAAAAAGACCGCACGGCCCTGGCCGCCCGCTTCGTCCGCTACGGCGAAGCCTCCCGCCCCGACGCCGAGCGCCACGCCTACTATCAGAAGCAGTACCAGCTCTACAAGGATCTGCGGGAATTTGAAGTCCGCCACGTCAAGGGCTGAGGCGCAGGATGGCCACCGGAACTGTATTTGACATCAAGCAGATGGCGATCTATGACGGCCCCGGCATCCGCACGACCGTCTTTCTCAAGGGCTGCCCGCTGCGGTGCATGTGGTGCCACAACCCGGAGGGGCTCAGCTATGAGCCGCAGCTGATGGTCTCCGACAACAACTGCCTGCACTGCGGCGCCTGCGTCCGCGCCTGCCCAAACGGCGGGCAGCACTGCACGGCCTGCGGCCGGTGCATCCGCGCCTGCCCGCAGGGGCTGCGGAAGCTCTGCGGCACGCGCTATGAGGCTTCGGCGCTCGCCGAAAAGCTCCTGCGCGACAAGGACTATCTGACCGCCATGGGCGGCGGCATCACCTTCTCCGGCGGCGAGCCGACCGGCCAGCCGGAATTTCTCCTGGAAGTGCTGGACCGCACCGCCGCCATGCACCGCGCCATCGAGACCAGCGCCTACTGCAGCGGCAAGGTCTTTTCCGCCGTGCTTGCGCGCGTAGACTACGTCATGATGGATCTCAAGCTCATGGACCCAGAGCGGCACCGGCACTACACCGGCGTGCCGAACGAGCCGATCCTGGAAAATCTGGAGCAGCTGAAAAAAAGCGGCAAGCCCTTCCGCATTCGCATCCCGGTCATCCCGGGCGTCAACGACTCGGATGAAAATTTTGAACAGACCGCCCTGCGCCTGACGGACGCGCCCGCGCTCGAGCAGGTCGAGCTGCTGCCCTACCATGTGACGGCGGGCGCAAAATACGCCATGGTCGGCCGGCAGTACCGGCCGGAGTTCGACACCGCGGCCGCTCCGAACCTCAACACCGGGATCTTCCTCGCTCACGGCATCGCCTGCACGCATCTGTAGTTGACAAACCTGTTTCCCATCGTGTATGATAATATTAACGTTAATATTCCTGATTTTCATGCACTTTGAATCACACAGGAGGGGCTTTTATGAAAACCGAACATATTCAGAAGCAGCTGGACTTCTTTGTCCGTGACAAATCGCACCACGCCTACCGCAAGCCCGCGGAAGACCCTCACGCGTTGGCCGCGCAATTCGCCGCGCAGGGGCTCGACGACATGCAGCGCTCCGTCGGACGGCTGCGCTATGTCCTCGCGCAGGAGACGCCGGTCGTCTTCCCCGACGAGCGCATCACGCTGCTGCGCACCGTGCGCACCATCCCGGAGATCCACACCGAAGAAGAGGACCGGAAGCTGCACGAGACCCACGCCTTCCACGAAAACGGCCGCGTGTTCAACATGTGCCCGGATTACGGTATGCTGATGGCCGACGGCTTTACCAAAAAGGCGGAAAAGATCCGCGCGCAGCTGGAAGCCGCCCAGACGCCGGAGCAGAAGGAATTTCTGCAGGCCATGCTGGACGTGCTGGACCTCGTCACGGCCTTCGCCGCCCGCTACCGGGAAGAGGCCGTCCGCATCGGCAACCAGACTGTCGCCGACATGCTCGCCTGGATCCCGGCCAACGCGCCCCGGACGCTTCTCGAGGCGCTGCAGTTTCTGCGCCTGCTGCACTACGCCATGTGGTGCAACGGCAACTACCACAATACCCTCGGCCGCATTGACCAGTTCCTGTATCCCTATTACCGGCATGACGTGGATGCGGGCCTGCTGACGAAGGATGAGGCGCTCGAGCAGCTCGAGGAGTTCTTCATCTCCTGCAACCGCGACAGCGACCTTTACATCGGCATCCAGCAGGGCGACAACGGCCAGACCATCGTCCTCGGTGGCTCGAACGCAGACGGCTCCGACGCCTATAACGAGCTTTCCGAGCTCTGCCTGCTCGCCAGCCGCGATCTGTGCCTCATCGACCCGAAGGTCAACCTGCGCGTACACAAGAATACGCCGCTTTCCGTCTATGAGCTCGCCACGACGCTCACGAAAAAGGGCCTCGGCTTCCCGCAGTACACGAACGACGAGATCGTCGTCCCCGCGCTGCTGCGCTGGGGCTACGACAAAGCCGACGCGTACAACTACACACTGGCCGCCTGCTGGGAGATCCTTGTGCCCGGCTATATGGACCTCGTCAACTGGGACAGCCTGAACTTCCTCAAGTCCGTGCAGGACGCCTGCGAGCAGCTGCCCAAGTGCGAAACCTATGAGGCCTTTGCCGCGCTCGTGCAGAAAAACATCGCCGCGCAGGCCGAAACGCTCATGGCGGGCACGAAAAATGTCTACAAGGAGCCGTCTCCGCTCGTGAGCCTCATGTGCCCGGACTGCCTCGAGCAGATTCGCGACATCTCCGCGCCCGGCAAGTACAACAACTACGGCTTCCACGGCGACGGTCTGGCGACCGCGGCCGACTCCATGGCCGCCATCCGCAAATACGTCTATGACGAGAAGACCTTCACGCCCGCGCAGATGCTCGACATGCTGCACGCCGATTTCAAGGGCTACGAGCGCGAGCAGAACATGCTCCGCTATGAGGGCCCGAAGTTCGGCAACGACGACGATTTCGTCGATTCCATCGCCGTGCAGCTGCTCGACTGGTACGCCGACGCGCTGGAGGGCAAGAAAAACGACCGCGGCGGCTGCTTCCGCGCCGGCACGGCCTCCGCCATGTATTACATCTGGCACTCCAAAGAGGCGCCCGCCTCCCCCGACGGCCGCAGCGCGCATGAGGCGCTGCCCTGCAACTACTCCCCGTCGCTTTTCGCCCGGTGCGAAGGCCCGATCTCCATCATCAAATCCTTCGCCAAGCCGCACCTGACGCGCGTGGCCAACGGCGGTCCGCTCACCATCGAGCTGTCCGACACCATGTTCCGCAATGACGATGCCATCCGCAAATGCGCCATGTTCGTCAAGAGCTACATGGACCTCGGCGGCCACCAGATGCAGATCAACGCCGTCAACCGCGACCGGCTGCTCGACGCGCAGAAGCACCCGGAAAACTACCGCAATCTCATCGTGCGCGTCTGGGGCTGGAGCGGCTACTTTGTCGAACTGAACGAAGTTTATCAGAACCACATCATCAAACGGACCGAAATGATCCTCTGACGCCGCAAGAAAGGAAGAACACTATGCTCGAAGCACTGAAAGAACAAGTTTTGAAGGCCAATCTGGAGCTGCCGAAGCACGATCTTGTCACCTTCACCTGGGGCAACGTCTCCGCCATCGACCGCGCGAGCGGCCTCATCGCCATCAAGCCCTCGGGCGTGGAATATGACGAGATGACCGCCGACGATATCGTCCTCGTGAGTCTTGAGACCGGCGAGCGCGTCGAGGGCCGTCTGAAGCCATCATCCGACACGCCGACGCATCTGGAGCTCTACCGCGCCTACCCCTCGATCGGCGGCATCGTCCATACCCACAGCCGCTGGGCCACCAGCTTTGCGCAGGCCGGCGTCGGCATCGACGCCATGGGCACCACGCAGGGCGACTATTTCTACGGCCAGATCCCCTGCACGCGCAGCATGACCCCCGAGGAGATCCGGGACGCCTATGAGAAGAACACCGGCCTTGTCATCATCGAGGAATTCCGCCGCCGCGGCATCGACCCGGCGCAGATCCCCGCCGTGCTCGTCCACAACCACGGCCCGTTCACCTGGGGCAAGGACGCGGACGAGGCCGTCTATCACGCCGTCGTCCTCGAGGAAGTCGCGTTCATGAACTTCCACGCGAAGATGCTCAACCCCGCCGCCGGCCCCATGCCGCAGGTCCTGCTTGACAAGCACTATCTGCGCAAGCACGGCGCGAACGCCTACTATGGCCAGGGCTGACGCCATGAGCCAGGAAGCGCTGCAGACCTGCATCCGCGACGAGCAGACCTATCAGTTTACCCACTTTTCGCACCGCGACGCCTGGGAGCTCGGCCACGCGCTGGTCAGCGCCTGTGAGCAGATGGGCGCGCCGCTCGCCGTGGAGATCGAGGTCAACCACGTCATCGTCTTCCGCTACTACCCGGACGGCACCGGCGCGTACCACGAGCAGTGGCTGCGCCGCAAACGGAATCTGGTGAACTTGCTTGAAAAAAGCTCCCAGCGCGCCTTTTACGAGCTGGAAGTGAACCACGAGGATCTCGAGCGTGACTGGCTGCTGCCGCGCAGCGACTACGCCGCGTGCAGCGGGGCCTTCCCCATCCGCATCCGCGGCGGAAGCGTGATCGGCGTCGCCGCCGTCTCCGGCCTCCCCGACCCCGGCGACCAAACCGCCCTCCTGACCGGCCTCCGCACGTATTTCGAGACACAGCAGGCATAAGGACCAGCCGCAGACAAATGTCTGCGGCTGGTTTTATATTGTCTTATTGCGCACGTTCCAGCGACGCATGGGGTGCATTCTGTAGGGGCGGGGCTCTGCTCCGCCCGTGCTTCCGACCAAATCTGCACCAGCGGGCGGAGCAGAGCCCCGCCCCTACA